>Ga0209489_101542_pt1 | contig 47472 bp, 23 predicted proteins | sample SiratrowhiteBW_FD_187527 | JGI IMG/M metagenome (GOLD analysis project Ga0209489, IMG submission 187527) | Root nodule microbial communities of legume samples collected from California, USA - Siratro white BW (SPAdes) (version 2) | ecosystem: Host-associated > Plants > Roots > Nodule | place... | reverse complement strand
CAGCATGAAATACACTTTAAGATTTTTTTTTTTTTTTGCATAACGTGAAAAGTAAAATAAATTGAAAAAATTTTACATTTTGGTTTAGTAATTTGTCTTGTGTTTTTAGTTGTTGAAAGGTGGTTTATTTTGAAGAGATTGTGTTTATTATTTTCGCCAAAATGAAAGGTTCAATGGAATAAAATTATTATGACGTAATCAACCAATGAGATAATTAAAATTTTCATTTGATAATCAAAGTCGTAATTTTAAATATAATAATAATTGTTAGATTAAATACTCATTATTAAATTAAAATTTTAATAACCCAAATACTATCATTTAATTTTAATTTCAATGAGTAAAACTACAATGAAAAGACAGACTGTGACATAGATTGAATTATCAAAGTCAATGCCTACTTTCTTTTGTTTTTCCAAAGAGCATATTTCCATTCCCCACTTTTAATATAAATTTTTCCCCAATGGTAAACCTGTTCTTCTTCCTATAGGTGCATTTTACTTTATGCTTTGGCCATAACTTTTTTTTTTTTAATCTAAAGTGATGTTAGTGATATGAACACCCATAGTAAGATATGACTTGCACAAATGCAGCAAACTATATGATAACAAGGAGCGGAGTGATCTTAGATCCACTCCAAAACAAAACAATTTTGCTTTCATCTTTCCACGTTTATGTTAAGACTTTATTCATTACGTAACGTGTGCAATCTCAACTCTCGTAAATTGGAATAATTGGATGTGTCAAATTTCTCCATTTTCCAAAATTTGACTACGACATTTAAAGCCAAGTCTGTTAAAACCACTCATGGTATCTTGACAATCTTTATGAATGCAACTAAAATCATGCTTAAGAAAAGTCTTGTTAAGAATTTGAGAATCAAATATTGCTTTCACTTGAGACCCACTTCACATTATTGATTTGAAAATGAAAACTGATAGAAACTACAATTTATACATTACAACAAAGATAGTTATTGTATCCAATCTACACTCTTTTACAATAGTAGCCATGTATATAAGGTGGAAACTTCTACTTGCCAATCATACAGTGAGAAATTTTTTTAAAGAATTAGAGTACAAGTAAACAGAGGTACTACAATTTCGTGTGACAATAACTCAATCATTAAATTGACACAATATCTAATTTTATATGAAAGAAACAAAAATATTGATGTGAAATTCTATTTTTTAATTTTTTGTTTTTGCAAAAGAAATTAGATTTAGTTAACTAGAAGAACCCTCTTTTGTGGGTCCAAAACTGGTGAGCTTTAGCGAGATAGTAGGACACATAAATTTTGGTGTGATTGAAGGATTCTTCTAAAATTGGCAGCAGATTTGTTTGGGTATGAAAGAATATCTAGAACCAGATCCTAATTTTTTGTTTTTATTATAATTTTTTTTCTCCAGCCCAAACCTGTTGAATCCTCAATGCTAGTGTACGGCATGTGTCACGTTTTGTAAGACTAAGATAGATAAAAATTATAATTTTAGATAAGTTTAAAAATTATTTTTTTAAAAAATAATTTTAATTCATAACTCTAAATAAAAAAAATATAAATATATAAAATCAAATTCTATTCTTCAATAATTAATATTTTTCTTAATAATAATAATTCTTTTAGTATTTTTTAAAATATACCCAAATAAAATTCACTATTAATAATTAGGAGATGATGGATATTAAAGACTTAGATACTATGATACTTATATCAATCCCATCAGTAATAATTAAAATTAAAATACATGTATATATTAGCAGTAAATATTCATTAAAAATATCTATATAGTATCTGGTACCAATTTTAAAGTGCATATTTTTTTACCATTCTCAAACAAAAAAGAACATTAAATCTTATAAACTTCACCTTGGAGATATATTTATTTCTTTATCGGAAAAATTATATAATTTCATAATCTCCAATAAGTTTTAACATGAAGATAGAGAATACATTAGTGAGAATATGTTGCTAATACCTCTCTTCATAAATTATTTAAATAAAATTTGTAATTCATATTTATTTTAAATTAGATCATTAAGTTCATTAACCTGCACTCAATTAGGACTGACCCAAGGGATATAAATATAATTGGGCCAGGCCCACAATATATTTTTTTATGAAAACCCATCAACTTCTCAACTTATTTTAATTAATTATGTATATGTTCTTAGATTTATTTTGACCAATCCACCATTATGTATAAACTAGAGGATTATCAATAGGATATGTTCACATATCCCAAACCACAAATTCCAAAACATTATTCTGATAATGAAAATTTCAAGAAATTTAATTGTTTGAGTAATTTTATAATTTTCTATGATATTTTTATAAATAAAATCATGCATGCAAGATTGGTTTTGGATTATAGTAAATCAATTTTAAAAATTAGATTTAAAATTTGATCCATTTCAATATTTCTTTTAAGAGCGGCCACCTTGAGTTGATCTTATACTAAACAATTGTTATAATTAAAGATATAGAGAAATAAAGATAAATATTCTATTCTTCTATGATAATGAAAGTATAAGAAACATTCAATTTTTATAACCTAATTGCTACTAATAGTGTCTCATCATCTTAATTTAAGGAATTAAAATAAATAACATCAAAATTAAATATTACAATATCCCAATTGTGTAACCTTTTCAGTTTTACAACTACACCAGGGTGCATATCATCATATTATTGTAACTTCACATTCATTTGTTGTTAAAATAGTAATTTTAACACTGCTTCATTAATTCATGGAGAAGATTATAAGCAAGTATATCATAATACACAGAAGGGTACAAAATATGAAATATTCACCATACATGACTAGAATTCTCATAACATAGGAAACAACATCTTGCAAATACACAAAAGTACACAAACATAATATCATGATCCACCACCACCACAGGCACAAGTCCTTTATGTGACTATTGAACTCTTTATTAAGTACCTTTTAATATCTCTGCATTTTCAAACTATAGTTTTGTTCTTGCTAATTTATTTAGATTGAGCTAACTAAACCATCTTGTGGTGATTCTTTGGTGGCCAAAGTAGCCAATCCAGCAGAGTTCCCATTGACAAAATTACATTGTTTTCTAATCTCTCCTTGAGATCCCGTTAGCACTCCAATGTTGCCCATTTTTATCATTGCTGCCTTGAAACTCTCAAAGAAAAGAGTTTGGTTGCTACTGAACCTATTAACAATGTCAATGGTATCAGCACCAGTTGTGGAAAACAGCTCTTGATCACTCTGAAGCAAGCCCTTGTGAACCTGAAGATTGGAGTAGTAGTTTTTGTCAAATCTGTCAGGTGTAGTTGGGTCAAAGTTGGTGAGGTTAGTGCCAGCTCCACCATTGGGGCATATTGCACGAAGTGTTTGTAAATAAGTTGTGTTAAGTGTTGGATCAGGGTTGCCAGTGTTGCTGAAATTGTATAATCTGTCCACAAATGTACTGCAGTGAGCTCGGCCAAATGTATGAGCACCTGAAAAATGAAGGGTCAAAATGTGCCATCATTTGTTTTAACTAGCATATGAATTTTCTGAAGTGTGAAATTTATATATGTACACACACCTGAGAGTGCAACTAAATCAGTAGTGTTGAGGCCTTGAACAGCAAAGGCAGCTTTAAGTAGAGTAAGGTTGAAGAATGGAGCTGGAAGATTTTGATTAGCAAGTGTTCTGTTTGCTGTTAAACTATCCCTTCTCCCCAATGGAACTTTCCAGTCAGGACCCTGAGCCTGTGGAAGGTTGTAAACTTTAGAAGGGATAAAGTGAAAGCAAAAGTCATATTTATCAACTTAGACTTTGGTTAACATCTTGTATGTAGCATATTGTACTACGAATTTTCAAAGTTGGCTGCCAGTGGACTTTCATTGCTAATGATTTGTTTTAGATAATTTGTTTAACCATCTTCACTTTCTTCTCTTTTTCTCTCTCTTCTTAAATTGTTAGTGAGCAAGGTGTATGTTAACTCCAATTATAATAAAGTGGAAAGTAATGGTATTCAGCATACTAGAAGAAACCTATAGAGAAAATAGAACCATGGCATACCAGAACAGAAGATATTTCAGCAGCTAGGGTAAGAATATCAGCACAAGAAACTACACCAGGACAAGCATTTTCCACTGCAGTTTTGATGTCATTCACCACATCCAAACCTCTTATTGAGTTGTTGTTTGGCAGAGCTTGTTGCTCACTCACTATCGTCGCAGTGTTGTTCAACAAAATTGATGCGTCACACCCCTGCATGCATGAGAAAAACCACAATAAACTTATAATACCATGCTTTTTAATCAATAAAATTTGAATGGGATCTTATTTAAAAAAATAATTTTGAATCTTGGGTTTCATTGTAAATGAACATACTTGAAGGAAGCAGTCATGACTTGACATTAAACTCATGAATGTAACAAAAGAGATTTGTCAATGACAATAAACTAAGGAAACTTTCCGACCAAACATGAAACATACTTGAACGAAGCAGTCATGAAAGTGGAGCCTGATGAGACTAGCAAGCATTCTGGGGTCTGATTTAGAAACATTTCTAATGACTTCACGTACAATAGAATGCACAGAGGGACATGTGTTTCTATAAAAGGAAGGGTCTAGTTGTGCATCAGAAGAGAATGGTAAAGCTCCAAGCACAACCAGCACACAACACAAAAGTGTTACTTCCATACGAAGGGGACTCATTTCTCTATTATTTGTGATAATTAGTGTTGAACTTGTTGGCTATGTGAGACCCTATGGATGAGAAAACATCTATTTATAGTGATCCATGGACTTTTAATCATTTCGTACTCCAGTGATTCAAATAATTTTCAATCATACCATTTCAGAGGGAAACGTGTAAAGTGATGAGAAAAATCTGGAGAATGCATGTGCATGTGGGGAAGTTTAAGTTTGAGTAAACTTACAAATTGTTTCTCCAAATGACATGAGCTTTTTTGGTATTCTATGATTGGTTTACACAGTTTAATTTTTGTATATTCTACTGATTAATCAATAAGAAATTTTGTTAGATCATTTATAGTAGTTATTGAAAATGTGAACAAATCTTTTTATGCATAAAAATTTATTATTGGATGATAGGTTTTCGTTATTGTATATGTAAATAATTTTAGTTAAATTTATTAACAAAGTACTGCATTGATTTTAATAATGCGGATAAACTAAATGTCTTTTTATGAAACTAAGAACTGAATTTAACAAGTTTACATTTCAGACCTGACCCTGCCATTTATAGGGAAAGATAATAAGAAAGTAAAATGAATTATTTATAAAGTTATCAAATAAATGTAAAAACTATAATGTTTGAGAAGTAAAATGATCTGATATTTTTATTTTGTACAAATATTATAATATGTGTTAAAAAAAGATGTACATTTTTGTTGAGTTTAAAATTGTTAATTTACATTTACTTCATAGTTTAAAAGGAAAAAAAAAATACATTTGTGTTATGTGATGATACTAAAATATTATCCTTACCATTTTAAATAATTACCTTTTAAATGTTTAAATTAGTTATAAAAATATTAACAAATAATTTCATTTTCTTATATTCTAACATCTTTACTAAGTAAACATTTTTTAATAAAATAGTATAATAATATAGCTAAAAACTCATAATGTAACACTCATCTCTAGCTCTCCAATCCTTTGACTTTTAGCGGTGCCGTTGTTTTTTTGTTGCTGGTATATTGTTACTTTTTGTGACATTGTGTGCTGATACATTCGGATACTCTTATTACTCTCATTTTATTATATATTCTTTGTTGTTAAGAAGAAAAAAACAAAACAAAGCTAATGCTAATTTTTTTATATTCTTAATATTTATTTTAATTAATATTAATAAAATAAATATTTTTTTTACTAAAAAATATTGTGAGTTTATTCTTGAATTGACTTTATTCTTACAATGAGTTATAATACACTTGCATATTTTAGAAGTTAGGGTTTAATTTAAAAATAATATTATGCTTTTTAACTTAAAAGATAATTAATTTTTATATCAAGTCACTGATTCTATAACATCATATTTTCGTCAATATTATGTTTGAAAGTTAAATTAATATTTTATTGTAATGAGATGTATTACATACTGAAATCAAGCAGTAAATTCACTTTTTTCTTTTATAAAACTAGAGGCAATATTTAGAGAATGAAACATAATAGTAGTTATGGATTAAATAATAATAAAATATGGACACATAGAGTCAATTTTTAAATTATTATATTTTAATAACTAATTTTTTAATCAATTATTTTAATTTTATTTTCTTAAATATACGTTACTCATGTTAAAGTCAAGAAAAAAATGAAAAGAGGTTTTCTTTCCTGTTGCGTATAAAAACTGATGATATGGAACACCGTCTATGTACTTTTTTTAAAAAAAAATCAATGCCTTCTTGTTGGGTCGTTTTCTGTCCATTATTTGCAGAAGTTTTATTGAAATGTATAACTTTTGTCCACGATAGTGGGTTTGAGATGAAGTCACTCTTTGGAACAAAAGCACTTCTTCAGAATATTATGGGAAGTTTTTATTAATGGAAAGTATTTATTGAATTAATCAAATAATTAATTTATATAAAAGAATACTCACAATGTTTAATATGTTTATATATCTTTTATTTTAAGATTTAAATTCGATACTTGAAATTTTTAAAGTATGTCACTGAATCATCCATTAATTAACTCTTTAAGAAGTAGGTTAGAAAACATTTTGTTAATTAATTATAAAAAAATAAAAAGATAAAATATGCAAATAATTGAAAGAATATAAGCCTATCAAAGAAATTTAATTTTTATAAACTAAAAGGGTAGGAACGGGATAATTGATTGAAGATAAAAAGAATATTGGGGTAAATTCAATGATAATTTACCTGAGTTTATAATTATTATTTATCTGAAAAAGAGGCCCAAACAATCCACAGCTAACTGCATATATTTCTTTATTCACTTCAAAGAAAAATATTGGCAATACACTTCTTAATATTTTTAGTTTACTAATTAAATTTTATTAACGATTATATAATTTCGTAGATCCTAAATTTAAGTTTATAAATCTCTAATATGGTTTTTATAGTTTCAAATAAAATATAACAACGATGGGACGTAAATTAAAATGACGCTCTTTATATTCCAATTCATGGTTTACAGCGTCCTTGGAAAGTTAATTTTATAAATAAATAAAGCATGTGACAAAATCATCACTGCTTTGTAAGTATCTGAATATAAAATAATAAAATAAATTTTTGATCATCAAACCATGGTTTGAATAATAAAAAAAAAGTGAAACCGTTGTTTTCTAATTATAAACCTGACACACCTGTATGGCTTCTAGTATGTTTTTATTAGCAACGATTTCCTCTTATTGCTGTTTAATTTGTTTGGTTTTTTAGGAAGAAGACAAATGGCAAAATCCTGTGCTTGATATGAGAAGGACACAATTTTAGAACCTTTGATTTAAGATTAAATTATTCAATTATCACTGCATCTTAGAAACTCCTGAGTAAATATTCAAATTAATTTTTTTATTTAGGCCACTAAAAAATTATGGAGCCTTGAAATCACTGTACCACGATAATTTATGACGGTTTAAAAAATTTCTAAACATTCAATAAAATAGTCATATGAGCAATTCTTAATTGTTTTTTACTTCAAAATCTTATTTAGAAGTTTCAATAGTTCAGAAACTTAGTAAATTAACTTTTATTTATTTCACTTTAACTGTATTATTATTATTATTATTATTATTATTATTATTATTATGATATTTGTTGGAATTAAAATTATGTAAAGTATATAAAAAACTATCATTCATTTTTAACTTCGTTTTCATAATTTACAGTATGATATTTAGATTTAATTTCAATATATCAGTTTATCGAATTAACAATGTGTTAAATTTTGTGATAAGCGATTTCAAAATTATTCCATGAATTATTTTTTGTTGACAACATGCAAATAAACCTATAACTATTTTTGAACTTTTCAATGGTGCCACTAAAAAAATTATATTTATTTTCTTATCATTAATATTAGTTCGTTGTATCAAACGTTAATTATACTTACGATATTATAATTATGTTTGGTCTCATAACACGTATATGTAAATGATAAAAGATAAAATGCGATTTTCTTAAACAAATTTCCTAACAATATGTTTACATAGAAAATAAATTAAAACCAAGATAGATATAATAAGTATATTGATATTATTTAAAACAAATATTTTTTATGATATTTGTTTCAGTTCTTATTAATTTAAAGATTTTATTGACTATGGGGAAGGCAATATCTAGTGAAGGACATGAACAATGAATACAGTAAGATAGCGTGTAAGACATAAATGAGGAGACCAAACAAAAAGCAGAGAGTTTCCAGGCCATACCAGAACAAAAGTTAGATATTATCCTCCTAAGCACCATTCATATTATAAGCCATTTATGTGGACGATGGTCACATAATATATAGATATTAATATGTAATATATTAAACCGACAAGATTATGAAAAAAAGGGAGACATATATTTTAGACATAACCTAGGTGCTAGGAATAGGAAAAAGAATCCAAGTGTTGAAGAAATGAAACCTACTTTTGTCAGTCATTTTTGTCTGCTTTAGCTTGTCTTGTTGCTCATCTTTTTGTGCCAAGAAAGAAGATAGTGTCGTGAGAACGTGCTTTGGTTGAGGCAGACACACGCATGCATCTAACTTGGACAACCAAACTTTTATTATAGCCATATGATAAAATCCTAACATAAATATACAATCATTTATCACAATTTTTCAAACTTTTCCGTTAGGATCTAATCTATGATATAGACTTTTAGTGTTTGCTACCTAATTTCTAACTCAATTGTTTCAGATTAAACCAAGTATACGTGCTCTGATGTTGATGTTTAAATTTTGAATCTGTCAAATTCAGTTTGAACAAAAATACTTTTCAAACCCACAATCTCCACTTCTATATTACTCAATTTACTATTCCATTTCAATCTTTTATAAAAATAATTCTCAGTCATTTTGTGTATCTTGAGTTATATCGAGTTAATTTAAGATTAATTTTTATAAATTGGAGAAATTCAAGTGTGGAGATTCAGTGGAAATAAGTAAAGTGAACACTGTATAAAAATAAAGATCTATATACTTAAATAAAAATATGTTTTAAGGTTGTGTTAAATATAATGTCAATCATTTTTTTATATAAGTTCATTTATGATTCGAGATTCATTATATTTATATTTCCTAAGTCAAGTATCAACTCTATCTTTTACATCAAATTAAAAAACCTAACAATAATATTTATGGATAATTATTTATAAAAAAATTACTGTAATTTACATACTATAAATATATATATAAATTATGCTTATCTCCAACCCACGTGGATACAGTTCACCAATATAACATCATGATTTGGCCATTGACCCGTGAACCATATTGCCTCTCCCAATTCAATAATCTATAGAATAAACAAAATAGTAGCAATAATAGGTCACATCAACAACGAAATTTGAAACATGTTTTGAAAAAAAAGAGCAACAACCATCTAAATATTGACAATCCTTATTAATTGTTGTATACTCAACTTCAGAGAGTTAGCGTGTGTACCGTTTCAAGGCATGGGTTAATTAGAAGAAAATTGCGTTATTGTATGTCTCTTTCGTGTAGTAATTGAACTAACTCTGCATCATCAAAGAAGATTTTGAATATGTACATAAAAGTTTTGGAGAGCACTCAAAAGAGTTAATGGCCAATGACAAATGACTATCATGAAAACTGGACACCTCAACACCTATCATAAGGTTATGAACTTTCTACACATATCAACCAGAAGCTTAATTTCTTCTTAATTTCACTAACTAGGTCATCCATTATTGCAATGCATGATTTTATCTTAATGTGAACCAATTTTGACATCCTTTTAAGATGTGATACAACATTTTTTCTCCCTTTACGGGCAAATTATGCATTTTGTATTTTGTACGACTGTTGAACTTTTAAAAATCCATACGTATTATTTACTTATCTTCAAAATATTTTTAAATTATTGCACTTGAAAAGAGCTTAATTTCAATCAGCATTTCAAAATATTTCACTATAGTACAATTAATCCATATCATAAAGTGTTTCATAGACACAAATCGATTAGAAGTTTTCATGTTATCATTTTATGTCTGCGTGCGAAAATTATAGACATTTATAATGTGCTTCAACTTTTCTAATCTCCATGCTAATCGAATTACGAGTGGATGTTTTCAATTTGAATATATGATTTTGAACCTATATATGCACTTTAAAAAACATTATAAATTATGTATGTTGGGAAAGCATACTACGACTTGATTATGTAATGAGTATATATGGAGGAAGTAACACTATGAAATTTCATGTAAGACAAAGAAGTATGGAAATACAAAATACTATTGTTTTTAAGAATGTTTTTTATTTTCTTTATCTTATATTTCTTAGTTTTGTATTTTTTTAAGTATGTTTAATAATTGTTTGGTGGGTTATTATTAGTACAAATCCTTAAGAGATTTGTAGACAAAGAAGTAATTGTGATTGGAGATTCAAGGATTTAAGAAAAAGATGAGTACATGATATAAGGAAACAACATTCATTTATCAAATTTTCAAAATACTCTGCAGCATTTGTTCTATTTAAAAGTCATTAATTACTTATAAGGATATTTTGTAATTTTCACCTCATTTATATAGATTATTTTACAATTTTCAATTTCATCTCTTCAAATCCCTCTAAATCTCTTCACATAAACGAAGATCTCATCCTGCAAATCTTTCCTTATCCATCCTCCTAAATTAGGTCAATCAAACAGCCTTCATCCACCTAAATTTATCCTCTTGAACAGTAAATCCTCCCAAATTGGTTTAACCAAACACACCCGTAAAGTATCAAAAGATCTTATTTCTAGTTGTTTAAGATCTCTAACACACTTCTCTCCAACTTATGTGTGAGACTGTACATTTAAAGATATGTTCTCTTTGATACCATATTAAGAAGTGTATTTTAAATCTATTTCAACTTTACAAAACGGACTTAGAAGATGAGATTACATTTACTTAAACTATTTTTTTTATTTCTAGACTTAGGAATCTTTAAAAAAATATTTGTTACTAATATGAAGAAACATTTTTATTTACTGTTATATTTAATGCAATGAATTAAATTTATATTCGATAATGAATATATTTAATTTTTTTATTTTTGTTGAATATTAATTTCTTAGACTAGTTTAAACAAATTCATAAGTTGAATCTTATCATTATGTAACTAAAAGTGAATTGGAAATAATTTTTCAAAAACATACTCATCTCATCAAATGCCACAAACACGGGTGATTTTTAGGCTAGCAAAATTGACATGATCATAGCTTGCAACATATAGTGAAAACGAACAAAACGTTTTCCTCTGAGCAACCTTTTATCTCCAACAGCTGAAAAATCATTCCTAGAACATTAAGAACGCCAATTTTTTTTTTTAACCGTGAACAATTCTCTTATCAAATTTAAATCATTTCTAAAACGTAGAATAGGGATTAATTATTGAATTATTAACCATTCTCATGAGATAGTTGTAAAACCACGTCAAGATTGATGACTTGCAAAAAGTTTAATGGGTGAATACTTACCTGTTTCTTTTGAAAGATTCTTTTTTATCGATAACTACTTTTAGTCATAATAATTATAAAATCGGAAATAGTTAGTAAATTATTCTTTACAATAATTTATTATTGTTTTTTACACAAATGAAATGAATGCTACATATTTTGAATTAAATGTAAAATAAGCGTTAGAATTTATTGCTAAAATGATAATTGATTGCATTCAACTAATGCATATTTAGTAAGTAAAGTTAGAGACAGAAAGAGACTGATCATGACCATTACACAATTCAAAGCATAAGAAGGATAGTCTAAATCAAAGCATAATGACATAATGTGCTTCAATTGTTATCACCCTAATTCTTTTAGATTGACCTAATCATATCCTCCTGTGATGATTCTTTTGAGGCCACACTAGCAATTTGAACAGTTTCAGCAGTATTAACAAAGTTACATTGTTTTCTGATTTCTCCTTTGGTTCCCGTTAGCACACCAATATTACCCATTTTCATCATTGCAGCCACGAAGTTGTGAAAGAAAGCATTTTGGTCAGTACTAAACTTGGTGACAATGTTGATGGTATCAGCTCCAGGCGTTGAGAATAACTCTTGATCACTCTGAAGCAAGCCCTTTTTAAGCTGAAGATTGGAGTAGTAGTTATTGTCCAATATATCAGGAGTGGTTGGATCAAAATTGGCGAGGTTGTTAGGTCCACCTTGGGGGCATATTTTGCGCAATTCTTCTAAGTAAGTTGTGTCAAGAGTTGGATCAGGTTTCTCAGTACCACTGAAATTGTACAATCGGTCACTAAACAAAGAGCAATGAGATCGACCAAATGTATGAGCACCTGAAATTAAGAATTTCATCAAGAACATGCTCCAACCAATATACCTACCTTTCATGAATCTAAAAAAGTATCGCATTTATATTATTATCATAATTTTTGCAACATAGGATATTTTGAATTGGGGAACATTTTTTACCTGAGAGTGCAACTAGATCAGTAGTGCTGAGACCTTGAGCAGCAAAAGATTCTTTAAGTCGAGTAAGGTTGAAGAAAGGAGCAGGAAGGTTTTGATTTGCAAGGGTTCTATTTGCTGTTAAACTATCTCTTCTTCCCAATGAAACTGGCCATCCTGGACCACCACCCTATCAATTCATAATCAACAAATCAATTTGGAATATTAACCTTATTTGAATTTAGTCAAGAGTACGATACTTTCACATCCATAAATGTGATTTATATTTATTTTACTGATTATTTTATTATGATATAATATATTATTTCAAAAAATAACTGTAGCCTCTACATATACCAGAACAGAAGAGGCTTGAGCTGCAAGGGTAAGAATATCTGCACAAGAAACAACGTTGGGACAAGCCTTCTCCACTGCTGTTTTGATGTCATTCACAACATCCAAACCTCTTATTGAGTTGTTGTTTGGCAGAGCTTGTTGCTCACTCACTATCGTATCAGTGTTGTTCAATAAAATCGAAGCATCACATCCCTGCATGCCACAACATGGATATAATTGCATGCAGCTATATTACTTGAGGAATTAAGAGAAGTGATAATAAAAGTTAAGTACATATATACGTACTTGAACAAAACAGTCATGAAAGTGAAGTCTAATGAGACTGGCGAGCATGCGAAGATCTTTCTGTGAAACGGTGGTGAGGACTTGGCGTACAATGGAGTGAAGATTGGGACAAGTGTTTCTGTAAAAGAAGGGATCAAGTTGTGCATGGGAGGAGAGTGGAAGCACTCCAACAAAAACCACTGCACAGCATAGTGCATGGAAACACCTCATTTTCTTTCTCTTAACTGATAATATCAGACTCTCTTTGTGCTGTGGAGAACTATGCAGTAAGGAGGCTTTATTTATAGACAAACCACCATAGTGGATATTGCTACTGTGAACATTATTTCAATTGATGAAAACTATCTTATCTTGACATTTACTATATTTATAGGAACATGGCATGGTGTAATGAGGGAGTATGGCATCAAATTTAGTTTATAATTAGGAACTAACAACCATAAGTGTTGCATTAAAGTAAACCATGCTCTAACACAAGATTTGGCCAGTTATGGGTTGTGTATGGACTTTTTAATTTTTCTTTTTCTAGTTTGGCATGTAGTTTTCACTTTTCTTGGTCTCCTCTTCCGTGGTTTGTTTGTTCACCTCCTCCCTACTTTTAAGCACACTCTTAATACTGCTTACTTTTCTCTCGTGCATGATTGATCCTACTCCAAAGATCGAAATAATTTATTAGATTAAGATAATCTTAATCTTGGATCACTTACTTATAATAGTATAACATAATAGAAGATTCTTTTTACTTGTAAAAAAACACCTTATCTCTTATTAATTACAGTACTTTCTTTTTATCTGAATATAAGATATTTTTAATTCTTTTCTTATTTGTTTAATAACCTTTTTTATTTATTATTTGTATTAATTATTTCTAACTACAGTAATTTTAATTGTTTTAGCCAATAAATAATAAATTATTAATTATTTATTTCTCTCTTATGAGAATTGGAGAATATGACTGATTCACTATTATTATTATTATTATTATTATTATTATTATTATTATTATTATTATTATTATTTGGTTTTTTATACATTAATCATTTAGGTGGAAAGTAAATAAATATTGACTAAGGCGATTTTTCTCTTATTTCTCTTTATCTTTCCATACAAATCTTCGTTTTCTTTCTTCACATGTCACCTAATCTAAATATGAAGTCTTCCTTGACTTTATCTTCGTATACAGGACTTATACTAAAACAAATATGATGTTGACGTTTATTTGAAAAAAGAGAGTCTCAAATCTCATAAAAAGAAAACATAAGATAGAGTGAAAAAAATGAAAGAAAAAAAGGGGGAACATAGAAAAACAAAAGAAAACTTTCTCGATACGTGGTATTTTCTTTTTGAGTGATAATTGAACATTTTAAAAATTGAGAAAAAACTTGCTGTCTTTGTCAAAAACGGGTAATAAAGTTTCACGCCATATATATATTGTTCTGTTGCAGCATGAATAACATATTTTTCAATGTATTCAATCACCCCTTTTTGCCTTAATTACCACCATGAAAAAGGCTTGGTTTGTGCAATTACAAGCATAGGATGTTGAGAAAGAAAGGGTAAAAAATGTCGTGAATTTAGGTTGTTAGTTGTTCGAAAACCCATATTGACAATCGGGCCCTATCGAACCATCTCGACGTAAAGGGATATTGGCTTAAAGTTCACTTGATATATTTTTCTTTAAGTCATCCTTTAATAAAACAAAATATAGTAATAAAATAAAGTTCTATTTTAATAACAAAAGATAAGACTTAATAACTACATGGAACTTAGAAGGAAAAAAAAAAGTGGTGTAGGCACAAGTGGCCCATGGAGGAAAGAGTCTTATTCACATTATTGTTTTTTCTTTTTCTGACAATGGATTTAGAATTTTTAAACTCTAATAATTATTTAATCAGAAACCAACTAGGAGACAAAGTTACCCCATTCAAATAAAATTCCGTAGGTGCAATTACACTTATGTAAATATTTATTGTAATTTTTTTATTAGCACAACTCCAATCATAACTCTTTAATCATACAAAATATTAAAATAACAAGCAACATTCTTTTTAAAACACATGAAATGAATGTTTAAGGAAATATTTTGGATTAAACGTAAAATAGTCTTTTAGAGAAAATTGAAACCATATACTTCTGTCATCTCGCATACATAAGAAAAAGAAAGAGTCGGCCTTGAGATTCCATTATTAAACTATCATTCTTCATTGACAAGTTGATCCATTGGCCGAATGAAAAAACCATAAGCGAATAAATATAAACAAATATCAGTTATAGTTTAAATGTTTTGTCGTCTATTTTTTAACTTAACTTTCTAATTATATAAAAATGATTGGTTATATTTTAGCATATTCAGGATCTCTTTCCAAAACCAGAAGAAGGACAGAAACAACAGGGTTAGAGGCATAAAAAGAAATTGATTTTTAACACTACATGAATCAAACTACAACAAGGAGTAACAGAACACACACATTACAAAAGTTGTGAGGCACATGGCATGAAAGTGCCTAAAACCTTCTTTATTGGTGGCCTCAAATCACACCATTTCAAGTGTGGACTAGTCATCTCCTAATTCATTTAGAATGAGCTAACCATGCCCTCGTCAGAAGATTCATCAGAAGCCACACTAGCAATGTCAAGTTCAGCAGATTTCTTGTTAACAAAATTACAATGCTTTCTGATCTCTCCTTTCTTCCCAGTGAGCACACCAATATTACCCATTTTAATCATTGATTTCGCAAATGCGTCAAAGAAAGCCTTCTGATCATTAATGAACTTGGTAACAATGGGAACGGTATCAGCACCAGGTGTTGAGAACAACACTTGATCACTCACAAGCAAGCCCTTCTTAATCGGAAGGTTGGAGAAGTAGACGTTGTCCAATTTATCAGGAGTATTTAGGTCAAAATTGATAAGGTTGTTAGGTCCACCTTTGGGGCACTGTGCGCGCAATTGTTGTAAATAAGTTGTGTCCAGACTTGGATCGGGTTTTTCAGTGCCACTCAAGTTGTACAATCGGTCAAGAACGAAACTGCAGTGAGCTCTGCCAAATGAATGAGCACCTGAAATGAATCACGATAAAGATGGTGAATTTAGCAAGGATAATGGTTGCTCCATGATATGTTCCTCTCAATCCTATATCTTTTCAAGAATTTTCTATTTATTACTGTTTCTTTCAACATAAATTTCATGGGGACATTTTTCCTTACCTGAGAGTGCAACTAGATCAGTACTGTCAAGACCTTGATTACGAAATGCATCTTTAAGTTCAGTGATGTTGGCGAAAGGAGATGGAAGGTTATCTCCATTTGCAAGGGTTCGGTTTGCTGTGAAACTATCTCTTCTTCCCAATGGAACTTTCCAGTCAGGACCACCTGCCTATATTCACATATATATATACACTTGTCATTCTAACATAAATATAAAGTAACAGCAGTTCTTAATTAAGGATCACTAATAACAACGTTTAGGTTTTGAGTCATGTAACAATTGCTATATTTGTGATGAACATAAATATGCTTTTATGAAAGATCTTTATTATAATTATGTTTTAATGTACTTTCAATAGATTGCAACCCTTTTGAATATACTATACGAATTGGGTCGAAAATAAATTGGAAATAGCATTTATTTATATATACCAGAACTGAAGATATTTCAGCTGCAAGGGTAAGAATATCTGCACAAGAAACCACCCCGGGACAAGCTTTTTCCACTGCTGTCTTGATATCATTCACAACATCCAAACCTCTGAGCGAGTTGTTGTTTGGTAAAGCTTGCTGCTCACTCAATATTGTATCAGTCGTGTTCAATAAAATCGATGCATCACACCCCTGCATGCCACAAGCACCAACAACATAATCAGTTTATTTCTTTTTCACTACATATGACCATATGGTATTATGTGTAGTTTACTGTAAAAAATAGTTGGTCAAAACTTCAATAAAGATAGGAGAAAAGGTGAAAATGATATGATGAAGCAAGATAGAGAAAGAAATAATGTGAAAAAGTATTATAAAATTTGTAAAGAGAGGTATATTTTGGAATATTAACTTCTGAACCTTATGACAGGTCAATTATCTTACTTTCATTTATCTTTAAGTTTTTTTATTACATCGTATTATTCATCATATTTATGTTTTATATATAATACAACATAATATGTGGATGCGAATCAAAAATATCATTCTTAAGAATCATGGAAAAAAGGAGAATACATATAATGATGTGGATCACCGGTGCTTGTGACCATAAACCACCCTTCCCACTGCCATAAATTAAAGAAAATGCATTATTTGTGCATGACATTATTATGTAGTTAAAGTAGGAGTGGTTAGTGCAAGCGACAATTTTCTCACATCTTCAACTGACCATTTAATTTCCATATATCTCACTGGAACATGTCGCAGAAGTTTGGTGCACACAATAAATTTATGTTCTTGTCTTAACGTGCAATGAAAAGTGTTTCACAAACACACTTACATGTAAAAAGAAAATTAGAAAAGAGAAAAGAAGATAGGTTTAGAGTGGATTAAAATGAATGTATGTATGCGTACTTGAATAAAGCAGTCATGAAAGTGAAGTCTAATGAGACTGGCGGGCATGCGAGGGTCCTTCTTTGAGACTTCCCTCAGCACTTCACGAACAATGGAGTGAACCTTGGGACATGTGTCCTTGTAAAACGAAGGATCAAGTTGTGCATCGAGAGAGAGTGGAAGCACTCCAAGCACAACCACTGCACAGCACAGAACTGTCAGTGGAGCATGAAAACTCCTCATTTTCTTTTTCTAAACTGATAATATTTCACCTCTGTTCGTGTGTTTTGGCGAGTTAGGCAGATAACAACCCTTTATTTATAAGGCCAAATCGCCATCGTGCATATTCGTGGCGTCGGCTATGGGATGTTAGAAACCCTCGTTATTTAAAATTTGAAAAAGAATCCAAGGCACTTCTACTCTCTGACATGTAAAAAGATTTTGAGAATGAATAAATATTAAATTATTTAGTAATAAGATTTTTGCTTAAAATAGATAGAATTAAAGTGTTTGGTGCAGTGAGTGGTAGAGTGAGGTGTGGGCCCGTAAAAGCAAGTCCTCAACGGGCGATTGCCAGATATTTATGTTCCTATTTTCATCCAGTACAAAATCAAGTGGTCCTCGTGGTGACACGTGGGCGGCACGACCACAATTTGTTTTGTGAAATTTGTAAAATGTAGATTCTTTTCGAAATTTACGTCATTAGTTGTCCTTAGTTAATTATGGTACTTTAGCAGAGGTGGGAGTTTTATTCAACAAAAACATAAGTGTTGCAGAGTAGTGTTAAAGTAACCAATGGTTTGCAAGTTCTAACTGTGGTTTTGTTCTTTGGAGTTTTCAGTTTTTTCCACATTCATTTAATCGTTTCCGTGTATTTAGCCATACCACGATCCTTTGTTCAACTGCTGCTTACTTTTTGGTGCAGTCACTATTGCCGCCTTTAAACACATTAGGTGAAACCGTTTACTATATAATAAAATATTTTTTAAAAGAACCAAAGAATTAAATGATTATTTGTCAAAATAGAAAAAAAGTACAATAGTTACTATTTAAAGTAAAAGTTTCGTTAATAATAGATTAAATAATGAAAAGAGTGGATTAAGATTGTTTAATAAAAATATGAACAAAAGCAGCCACAACATATTGAATGAAAAAAAAAAAAAAAAAAAGCCAAAAAAAATTAAAAAAAAAAAAAAAAAAAAAGTGTCTCGATCTGTGATATTTTTTTTTTTATTTTTGGTAAACAATAGAAGTTTAAAAATTTAAAAAGCAGGAATAAGGTGGGGGTGGTGGCTTTCACTAAAACCGTACTAAAGTCTCAGTATATATATTATTGTTTGGTAGCTAAAAGACATATATATTCACATGTAAAATTTCAATTTTCAATCACTACTTTATTTTAGCCACCGTGAACAAGGATCCTTCACGCCCCACAGTTAGTTTAAAACTAATTCCCTCTCTTCTTTTCCAACACTATTTTGCATGTTCATATTTTTTTACAACTATATCATTAATATATAATATATTTCAGCCTTGTTGCTGATTAGTTTATGTTGAAGATCTAGATGGCTATCTTTAATAGATTTTTTTTTATTTTAATCACAAAGTTTGAACGATAAACCTTATCATTAACATGAATAATTTGTTTATTTCATATACTTATGTTATTAAATCAAACTTTTTAAAGTAATAAATTTTTATGAGTCTCATTTAAATTGAAAGAAAATAAATAATAAATGAGACCACCCAAATTTAAAAAAAAAAAATAGTCCAAAGAGATAAATAGTATTGTTATATAAGAGAATTTCATGGACATTATGTAGTCCGGCAAACACTTTATTGTTAATTTTTTTTATATAAAAAAAGATAAAAAAAATCAAGTAATTAATTAATAGTGTATTTATATATTTAAATAAAGAATTTGTATAGAGCTTAGTTGGTAAGATCAATAAATTAGTTATTAATTTATTTAACTAATTCATAAAGTAGTTTGACTAATACAAAATATTTTGTAACTATCTCAAAATAATTTATTTCAGAAGCTTATTAATTTTTTATTTGTACTTTATTTTATTTTTTATTATTATCCATTATGTTTTAATATATATTTTTTTAAGTATTACTATATGATGTTATGTGAAACTTACAGTGACGACTGAAAGAGTTAAATTCAATGCAATATTAGTTTAAACTAATAATTAGAAAAAACCAATTTTTTAAAAAAATAAACAAGAAATAAATTTAATTAATACTCATTAAATTTATTCATTTAAATAAAATAATTTTTTCAAACAAAAAACGTGTTAAACTTTTAAAAAGTTCTAAAATTTAAAAAAATTATGTTAACAGTTAAAAAATAAAAATAAAAAATAAAGAATTTTTTTTAATAAATATTGTAAACTAAAAAATATAATTAATTAGTTTAAATTTTTTAAAATTATATATATATAAATTAACCGATTAAGTTTTAGAAAAAACGAAAAATAAATAATAATTAAAATAAAAAACGGAAAAACAAAAAAAAAATAAAAACAAAAAAGTAAAAAAATATAAAAAAAATGGTAGTTTTAAAACTGTTCTCTACGTACATTTTCTATTTTTTCTCGTTCTTAACTTCCCACAAAAATAATAATTAAAAATAAAAATAAATTAAAAATCAAAAACAGTTTTAAAACTGCTCTCTTAACTCATTCACCTTTCCACTCTCCTCTCATCTTTAATTTCCCGTAACTTTGTTTTCGGATAACTCTACTCACTCACAAAATATAAATTACTCAGTCTGACATACAAACGATAAGAAAAAAAAAAAGTGAAAAAAGATAGGCACAGTGAAAAAAAAAAGAGGAAAATATATTTTTTTCCTCCATATTTTGTATAACGCACTTGACATTTTTTATTGTTGATGTTGATAAACATTTTTTTTGTGTTAAAGGTCAATGATAATTAATTTTTTTGTTGCCATCGGTAAAGTTGTTTTTTCTTTTCTTATACATATTAGTAATATCTTCCGTTTAACGTTAGTTAAATTTTTTTTTATTGATATCATGGTGTTATTTGATATATCGACTAGTATTGGAAGAATTAGTCATATTATTTTATTTTCGTCAATAAAATTATTTTTTAGATATAAAACAAGATTTCTAACCAATGTTAACAAGCGCTAATTTATAATTGTTTTTATTTAAACTATTTATTTGCTATGTATATTGGAACTATTTATCCATTAATTATTGTTTATTGTTTGTTGAGAATACATTAATTATTGTTTATTGTAATACTTTTTTTCAATCAATAATACTAATATTATTTAATGATATTTTTATATTTTACGGAAATTAAAATATTTATTTTAAACAAAAGCAAAATTAAAATTCAACACATTTAAATTTATTTATCTATACAATATAATTAAAAATTTAAATTATGTATAATAAAAACAATTCAAATATAAATATATATTGTAAATTTTTTATTTAAATATATTTTTTATTATTTTAATATTTTAAGAAATTAGTACACGTTCGCTCATATTTTTTAAAGAATTATTATTGTTTTTTCAAAATTTTATATAAAAAAATATGCCACGCAATTAAAAAGGTGATAAAAGTGCTTTTTAAGAAATAAGAGTAATAGGATAGAAAACTCTCAGATGTATACATTAGAGTAATTTGATTTGGTTTAATTTAAAAAAAAAAAAAATATATATATATATATATATATATATATATATATATATATATATATATAAATGAATTGGTAACACTTTAATGCAAGTTGTTGGATGCAGTTGAAGAACCTTATCCACAACTCTGTATTTTGATGTACAAATGTACCTTGCTGACCCTTTCTTCTTCAACAATTATTTTACTACCTACCTACCTACCAAACAAAAAACGTGCGTGAAGTTGAAGAGTCAAAACGAGGAAGTCATGTGGGCTTTCAAAAGTTACCAAATTCTATGCAACTTGTCATGGTAATTATCGTCTTCATTTTTTTTTACAATGGAAGACCCAATTTAATTCATAATTTGGTATTTAAATATTAAGTACAAAGTTTCTAACAAAGCTATTTAAATTATAATATGTACCCCCATAACACACCCCATACAAAAAAGGTAGTTTTATACAAGAAATTGCCTTGAAATTATGGAGTGAATGGAATGGTCTATTATTTATATCATAAATTTCACAGTCTAACCTGAGGGCTCACAAGTTCATGAATTTGATCCTACATTTAGATTCCCACTCACCTTTATCACTTGGATGAAAAGAGAAAGAAAAAAAAAAAAAAAAAAAAAAAAAAGTGAAGAAGGAAAAAATATTAGAATAAAATAAAATAATACAGCGAAAAAGGTTAGTATTAGAAAAAAATATTATTTTAATTTTTACATTTGCAAATATCATTGTCTTATTGACTAAATAAAATAATAAATTTAATAAATGCAACTTTCCTAAAGAAAAGTAATAAATGAACCTTACCCATTTAAGAATAGATTCTAATTCATCTTTTCATCTTTATTGACCTGCTAAAAGGTAAAGGTACTTATGACTTAGGTTGACTACATAATAAAGGTAAATAATATATTTTCTTAATGGGATTATACAATGTGGGTAATTCTAAAACGAAGTTTAGAGTGAAACTTTATAAAAATTAATATTAATGGGCTGTTATAGAATATATAATTAACTTTTCTTCGACTTTGTTCAGATCCCTGACGAAAAACAAACACTGGATACACTAAACCAAGTTAATTAATAGTAAAAAGTTTTAAAATATTTAACTAATCTCTGTAATGGTATGGACTTTTACTTTTTAGAGTCTATTTTTAAAATTATTTATTTTAGTTTTTATGTATACTATTTTCACAATGCACCAGAGCCCATGAGTCCAGAAAGAAAAATCAAAGCCCAAGAATGGAATTTTACTTCTCGTAACCTGAGATTTCTTTCTGCACCCTACTTATTTCAAAATGGTTGCTTTGTCTTTTTCTATTTCATAACGATTATGTTTTTCGAAGTATTTTTAAATTGAACATAGTACGTCCTAGAATACCAAATCTAAAAAAATATATATAATTTATGATCAGTTTGAAATATAATTCATGCACTCCGTTTTAATTCAAAAATATGATTTCAGATTCTGAATCTGGCAATCCAATTTTTTTTTTTTAAATCAACTTATCTATAAAAAATTTTCACTTTCAGGTTTTTAATTAGTCAATCCAAAGATTTTTTTTTTTCTATCAAATCCTCATATTATTATTTATCCGTAAGTTTTGTAAAAGTTCAAGAAATTAGGCTGCTCATTTCAATTTTTTAAGTTTTCTAAAATAGGGAAGTAATGGACAATGACGTATTTTTGGGGCTAATATGCATTATTCCAACTTTTTGTTAAGTTCAATGCCTACTATTTTTCTTTTCCTTTTCCAATTTTTCAAAAGGGGAAACTCATGAACCATGACATTTTATTGTGCATCTTTCCAACGAGATAAAAAAATGGCTGATACTTTACTAATGGTAACTGTTTTATAAATAGTTTACAAATATTTTAATCCAAAGCTTAAAAAATAAGTCAAAGCCTAAAAAATATTATCGTAGATTGCACAATGTAAAATTCTTTCAATAAAATGTTTTCTATTGTATAATTAAAACTTATTTTATTTTAATCACGATTTTTTCTTAGTTTTTATCCTTTTAAAATTACAAATTCTATCTAAAAAGTAAAGAGGAAGAATAGCAAAAAAAAAAAACTAAATAGAAAGAAAATATTAGGTACCAAGTATGTATTTTTTTAAACTTAAAGACTCTAAATGAAAAGTAAAAATAAAAATAAAAATAGGGAGTAAGACATTATTAAAGGTCAATTTTGTCTATATCTTGAATGAATAAATTAAATGAAATAAATCATTTGAATGGTAAACAAATTCAAATAAGTATTACTAAGAATTCACCTCAAAAAATACAAATCAGACTTAGTTACGAGAAATACAATTTTGAAATAATATTCAAATCTATAGACATGTGCCAAACAAAATAACATATATTTTCATCATTTCAATGATATCTTGATTCAAACGATGGGCTGTTGAGAAAAAACAAATTTTTGAACATATATAAAAGGAAGGTAGAGATTATTTTTGTCATTTCTACATCCATTGTTTTTGTTTATAGATATAAATTATTTAACATACAATATAAAAAAATTCTAAATATAATTTATTAACACCAACCATCCAATAAAATTATATAATAAATACATTATATTGATTGGTCAACCAATCAAGACATAAATGTAGAAGTTAGACTTTTTCACATAAGTTTTATTATTTCAAACCTAAATCTTTTGTTGTAAGATAAAATAAATAGGTTGACACTTTTAAAGACGAAAGATATGTGAGACAAGGATATTCATACAAAATAATCTGCCTAAAAGTATAAGCGTTTTAAGTTTTAAAAAGGTCTTTTAAACAACATATGGGTGAACAAATATATTATGTCTTATTACTATGTTTGTCATCTAGGAAGATTACCATGTTAAATGTTAGTGATATTTCTATTATTTTCACATCTACTTCCTTATGTTTTTAATAAAATGATATTTATATCTATTTTATTATTTAGACGGATAACTCTTTTTTATGTTTTTAATATATGATAAACATCTTCTTCGTATTTTTATAAAATAAAACCTACTCCTCTTATTTTATTTAAAGACATCATATCAATTAAAACTGAAATAAAAATTTAAAAAATTTAAAAATTATAAACAAATTTTTTTAAAAAAATTATAAAATAAAAAGTTAAATATTATTTTGTTATTAATATAAGATGAATGAATATCATTTTTATTAAAGAAAATATGCATGTCATTTTATTAAAAATATAATTATAAATTAAAAAAATATAAATATAATTTAACATAATCTTAAAGGAGACAAGTGTAATTTTAAAAAATATAATTGTAATGACATTTAATGCAATATTAAAAGAAATAAATAAAGTTTCTTTTTATTTTTTAATATAATAATAACAACAATATAATAACAAGTTAATATGTAAACGAATTGAATTTACGGATCAGTATGTTTTAAAATTAAAACCCAACGTAATTGGTACATCAACTTTGATAAAATAAACTTATAAAATCTAAATACATATGAATATCGCTAATATTTATAAGTAAATACATTTCTCATCATGTAATGTGTGACTGAATATAGTAATTTTTTTTTCTCTATTTGTAAAGAACTCGCATATTTAAGGTTTTTGTACTTTATTCTAATGTTTTTTTTGTGTTGATTCGTTCTCCCTTCTCAAAGAATATACTCTTGTGTTAGAAGCATATACCAGCCATATCAAAGATCTAAATACTATGTACTGTTGGAAACAACAACACATAAATCTATTTAATTATATACTTTTTATTATAGTAAGTTTTATTCTCCCTTCAAAATTTTAGTGTCTATTTTTGGACTCTGCATACTGACAGAATTTTGTTTTCACGGTAAAGATGAATCCTGACAACAGAAATAAACCTGCATTATAAAGAAATTCATTTGTATAACTATATTTTAAACAAACTTCAACTTTTGTAAACAACATTTGCCCATCTAAATTCATTAGTTAAGTGGGTCAGCTTTGTTGAAAATATATATTGGGATTTTTTTAACATATATTTGCATAAGAACAATTTATTTAACCTATTAAACTATATATAACTAATATAAGCAAAAATAAATAAATTTTCAGTTAAAGTCATGCTGGAAATTGTAATAGCTTCTCAATGATCCTATCTTTTAATTGCTACTCTTTTTTTCCTGTTAACATGACCTACACTTGCCCTTCAAAATTACTATTATATATATATATATATGGTAGCTACCTTATTAAGATTATAAAGTTTATATAATGAATATAAAAGCTATTAAATACCATATTTAATTAATTTTTGATTATCTTATTAATTTAATTTCACAGTCAATAAAATGTCGTAATTATTAATTTTGTTTTTTTAATTCATTAATCAACTTATGACTTTCTTTTATATTTTTTTAATTCATTAGTTAACTCGTTCTTAGAAAAGAGAAAAAAAAACAAGTTAACTCACAAATTGAAAAGGATTAAAAAAATATATGAATTTATTATTAAATTAAAAATAAAAATATATAAATAACCATCTCGTGATCTTATTAATGACCATAAATAAATGATATGAGAAAAAATAGAACAAAAAATAAATAAAAAATATTTTTATGACTCAATGGTAGATAATTTTTTTATATAATATCGATTGGAAATATTTAAATTTATGAGATATTTAAAATTTAATTTTAAAACTTAAATAATATTTAAAAAGCTGTATTTTATTAGGTTATCACTTCACTAATTCCAATAAAAATATTTCGTAGAGGAGTATTTATTATATATTATTACATTTCTGTATAATTTCGAGTCGTTTGTCTCCTATTTCTCGAAGTTATATACACTTGCGATGGTAACCACAGACAAGAACCGAGTAACGTGGAACATTAAATACTAGCAGAGAAAAATAATTTGTTGAGAGCAGGGTAGAGTATTAATATAAGAGGAATACTATTAACATCTATTTATGTTATCAATTAATTGAAAACATTAAAATATATTATAAATTTGATAAATCCCACTTTTAAGTTTAGAAAAAGCTATTAAATAAAAAATAAAATTGATTAAAATATACTAGAAAGAGAGTGTTGCCATGCTCTATCTGTCTAACACCTACTACAAAATAAAGTCTTGGTCAACATAACCACGTATTTAATAAGACTGTTGAACACTAAGATTTCTTCATGAAATGTTAAAAATGAGATAAAATATAGAAGGAAATTAGTGAAATGACATCTGAAATGATCGAAACTATTTTTAACATTGTTTATTGTTTTGTAACTAAGCCCATTTGGCATTACATGCAGGCAGCTATTCTGAAATCCGTGATACTGTGAACTCAGTGGGATTTATTTAGTTAATCATTTAATCAGATGGTCTTGTTAGTGCCAATGTGTTTAACAAATATGATTTAATTTAATATTCATTAGTTTATTATATCTAATGAAAAATATGATTTAACAAATACGCCACTTATTTATTTTTAATGGCTAATTTTTTAAAATTTAATTTAATATTCATTATTTTATTATTAATTATATACTCCCATTTTTACTGTATTCTAAATTAATTTACATTTTTATATTTGTTGTGAAGTAGAAATAAAAGGAGATAAAAATAAAAAAATGTATTTATTTTACTATAATCAATAAAATTTATAATATTTTATGTAAATGTTTTTAATAATAAATAAAATGGAATAAAAGTTCATACGATGAAAGTTTTTTCTTATATTAATATTGTTTTTCTAAATTTGTATTAATTTATTTTTTCAAAGAAAATAGTATTGCTTGCAGTATTATAAGTGTAATACGAGTGCGGGATGATTAATATTATATAAAAAATAATTTATATTGAAAATGTATACATTAAACTCTTTTACTACTACCACTATAATGCTAACAACCCTAATTATATATTTAAATTCAAGTTAATCGATGTAATCCATTCAGTGTTATTAGCGTTTGAACCTTCTGCTTCATCTTTGCTTGTTATATCATTAGATTATTTGAAATATTCATAACGAAGATTTTATACTAACAAGTTATTAATTTACGATATATTTTTTTATCTTAAAATATTAAAACATTAAATGATAAGTCTTTCTCTTTACATATTATTTATTTCCATTACTAAAGTCTATATTTAAATTTCTTGGTAGAGTTAAATATCAGTTTAAGTCTCACAATAAATAAAAATAAAAAAATAAATAATATATAAAAAAATACAAAAAAAAATATTATTTTAAAGTTTTAGTTTGAACATAGTATTATTGTATCTTATATGATTGACATCAAATTTTATTTATGTGACTTCTGGAAAGATCCAAGAGCTTACCCTATTCAATTTTTTCTTTTTATATTGTAGAAATCTCATGCACTAATTCGTCTTTTTCTAAACTGTGCTCTATAACATACTGTTATTGAAAGGACTAACAAAGTCAAAGTCTTTTTTTAGTTCTGATTCCAAGAAATTCGTTTCTTTTCTTCGATCTTGGTTCGTGACTAATAACAAGATTTCTTTTTTTAATAGCTTTTTTTTATACACAATTTGATATATTTTTTTAAAAGAATAATGAATAGTACAACTCATACACCAACTGCTTGTTGGTAAGCATCAAGATATATAAACTAGCTTGGTCTATTACTTTTTTGGTAAGCATCAACATATATAAACTAGTATCAAACTTCATCATATACTATAATAACGATAGTGTTTGGTATACCATAGTACCTCTTTTTATACATATATTTAGAAAACATAACACGCCCTTATATTTATGCCCTCACATATAAACTTTTAATCTCCATTCTCATATCTTACCATGAGTACCTTAGTACTTATATTTATAATTAATACACTTTGGCTAAACATAAAAATTGTTTCATATCTTAACTAATATAACAAACAAAGTATTTCGCAAATTTGAACCCATCATAATATATTAGTTATAAATTGTAAATGATTTGTCTATTACTTTATTAAAGTCATAATCGGATATTACTTAACAAAGAAAATTTTGATAAATTTAATTTGTTAAGTAACGTGTGTAAGGAATGGATTGGGTTGTAACAAAATAATGAGACCCCACCCTATTTTGCAAATAATTTTCCTTGCTGTCATAGGTATTTTCGTGAATAACCATTGAATTCGAATCTAATCTCGATCCAAATCCAAATAAGAAAACTGAGATCCAGAAAATAAATAAATAAGTAAACATTTCTTTTGGTAAATTACTCTAACATCTTTAAGGTTTTCCTAACAAAATCTTCCCAGTTTCCCCTACTCCTACACTGATCCTTTTTAATGGTTAAACAATATGATACTAATTTCCCTTAAATTGTACTAATCTTCTTAATTATTTCAAAAATATTACACTGTATTAGAAAATGACCTAAACTAAAAGAACAAAGAGTGGAAAAGGTTAGAACCTAAATACAGTTGAACACAAGTAGATGAAGTAGAAACTGGCCCACATAACCAAAAAAAACACCACACTTGGTAGCCCCCGATCAAACCTAGCTATGAAAGGAAACAAATTATGCAAATTTCTCATATTAGCCTCAATAATTATAACCGAAACCAAGATTAAGTAACAAATACTAAAAGGATAAGGATGATAAAATATAATTCTGCCACCTTGATGGCGTCAAATTCCATCTGAAGTTAACTTCTTTCATAACTCCTAGTTCAACGGGTTGTAAAGAAATCGATTTTCATTTTTAGCCAATCAAATGGACTATGATTAAGTAACACAATCTACACACCTCCCTGTGTATGACTATTAGTTACAGTAAAATAAATTTAACAGCGAAAACGCATGAAATTTAACTTAGTTTTCCAACTCAATTGTAGCCTAACGCTGGTTTATAACGTGATCGTTCCAAAAGCTAATGTAGAATCTTGACTACATACACTAAAAGAAAATTTAATTTTAAAAATTAAATTATTAATCTTTAAAATAATAAAATTAATCACTATTTAATTAAAAAATAATTTAAAATCTAATAATAATAATACAAAGTAACTAAAATCATGATAACATTTATGTTAAAACATCAATTTAATTATAGTATATAAAATCTAATTTAATAAGTAATTATATAAAGGTCAATTTAGTTATCATATTAATTATATAGAAATAAGATGAGCGACAAGTTAATATGGAATCCAATTTAGTGATTATAGTATTATATAAAAGTTTATAACAGTGATCAAATACATAAATATTAAAAATAGATTTTTATATTAGTTTTTAAAGAATGATAATTTATTTAAAAATATTACCTTATTTATCTACTTAATCTTTCATATTTTATATTGATTTATTCGTAAATTTAAGTTCACTAATCCTAAAATAAATTATCAATAATTAAAATTTACTTTTTATTATAATTTAGAGTTCTCATTACAGATCTAAAATATAAGTATTCAGATTTTCTTATTTATTTTTAATTTTAATTATAACTTAATTTTTTATATAATCTAAAAAATTTAATATTATAAAAAAATAACATTAATAATTTTTTTCTTCTTGTTACTCACTCATTATCATACAAACAAGAGCTAACGAAAAAACTTATTTTAAAAAAATAATAATGTAAAATTAATATAAAAAAGTCATTTTCATAAAAAAAATGTGTACATGAGGTGATTAATAGCTAGAGGAATCAATAGCTCCATTTATGACAACATTTTTGCAATATATGACATTATTCTATAATTGTAAGAACAGAAACAATGCGGTAGCTAACTAAAAAATAAACATGAGATACTGTAAGAAGGTAGTACGAGAGGTTTGGACAGAAGGATAGACTTGGTTCATGCATTGCAGGTGTATCAGACTAGAAAAAGCTACAAATGAGTTTGGAATGCAAAAACCAGCACAACACCAGTAAAGCAAAACTGATCTGATGGCTGCCAGCAGAGCAGCTTCCATGATAGTTTTGGAATACACAGCTTCAACTGACTCTCATTACTTAATGTAACTAGATGGACTAGCTGTAATGAATCAGTATGGTACGAGAATAGTGCATGCAAACTTGGTATTGCATGTCGTAACAATTAAAGACATGCTTTGTAAACAAATGGAGGACTATGTGGTAGGTGTAGACATGATTCTACAGTCTGACGGAAATCTCTTATAAATGGGTTGAGACACCTTTATAGTCTCACCTTATTTATAAAATTCTTGTGTTACAATATCTAGCAAGTGTAGACATCTAATTCTAATCATTAACTTTTGTTTTTGTGTTAAGAAAGAGTAACATTTTCTTGATTTTGTTTGACGTGCTCTAACCATATTAAGTGAAGATTTTAACTTAGATCCAAGATGCTGAACTTAGTACACGAGTTTTGGTCTTTTCACAACAACATATTTCTGCGAAACATTAACATTTTCTTAAACTTGTTGCTTTAGTGCTGCAGCCACATTTCAAGAAGATAACGATTGCTACTATTTCTTTCTGGCCCTACACGATGCAATAAATCTATTCATAATTCAAGAAGTTTTTTTTTTATCAGCTCATAATTCAAGAAGTAGTCGTCGTGAGCAAGATGATATCATACAATATAAAATACGTACGTCATATTGATACAAGTTTTACAAGAAATCCACCCAACGATCTCCATAAATAGAGGCTCGAGATGAGGTCTGAGAACAAATAAACTCAGTATTAGTTGAAGAACACTCAACATGGGTTCCATGAGTGCAATAGTAGTGGTAGTGTTGTGTGCACTTGCGATGCATGCAGGGTTTTTAGTCTCTAATGCTCAGCTCAGTCCCACGTTCTACAACGAAACATGTCCAACCCTAAGCGATATTGTGTCTGAAGTCGTCACAGATGCTTCCCTCACCGATCCCCGTATCGGTGCCAGCCTCGTCAGGCTTCATTTTCATGATTGCTTTGTTCAAGTACGTAATATTCTTTACATGCATACATATATGTGTCATGTTTCTCACTTTACTATACTAACGTATTTGTAATTACTATAGCTAGATTTGTTCTTCACAACCTTACGTTTTGTTTGGTTTGGATCAGTAAGACAAAGAACATAGCGAGTAGTGAAAAAAAGTTTTAACTTATTCCGTGTGAAAAGAAACTGAGAAGAAACTCTTCTTGAATGGATTATTACATGTATTAACGACAATGAGATATAGATGAATGCAAGGGCTTTTAGCAGAGACAAAAAAGATTGTTCTTCTCAAACCTTGTTTCGATCCTTACAAAGGAAGAGAAAGAGGAACGGATTCCATATTTTTTGTCAATCCTAAAACCTAACAAACATACGTTGACCTTTACAGCTGTCTAAGCAATGGACGGTGCCTCGGTGTGTGTGTTGTGCAGATTAATGTTTATTTTACAATATGATCTTGCTATGATTAACTAATTTCAGTAACTAAAATATTAAGTGATTATATAGGAATTTAAAAGCTATATATATAGTGATAGATCAAGAATGAAGTTGTTATTTTGGTGACAGGGTTGCGAAGGATCAGTTTTGCTGAACAACACTGACACCATACTAAGCGAGCAAGATGCACTTCCAAATCTGAACTCACTTAGGGGTTTGGACGTGGTGAATAACATCAAGACAGCAGTGGAAGATAGTTGTCCAGGGATAGTTTCTTGTGCTGATATTTTGGCTATTGCAGCTGAAGTAGGTTCGGTTCTGGTAAGTCCTAATTCCCAACCCTTTAGCATACGGTGACTGTTATAGTGCCCTAATGGTGAACTAGACCATAAACACAAATCACAGTTTCTTTTAGATTTATATTCTCCCGAAAAAAAGATGTGGGTTTGTTTACAAATTCTTTGTATTGGGATTCAAATTTAAAATTTGTAAGTTGTAATCGGAAAAAAAATGAAATAGTAAAAAGAAAACTATTAATCGGAGATAGTAATGTACTCCGGTTATAGTTGGCCGATCTCTATTATCAATAAACACTCATAATTTAATTGAAAATACTCTCACTGTGATTAGGTTTTATTTTATTAAAAAAAAATTAGAAAAAAAGTAAAACTCGGTTTACATTTAATCAAGAAGTAAAACACTCTTAATATTTAAGTCCAAACCTTTAAAGATAATATATATATATATATATATATATGTATATCGTCTCTACCACTATTCTCTAGGAAAGTGTGGTATATTTGTAGTTGTCACTGAACTTGTCTGATCATATAGAGTACTATGTACGTATGAAAAAGATTAGTAATCATGTTTAGATAAGTTGTGTAAAATTTGACTAAGTAAATTTTTCATTCTTCTTTTTTTAGACCTGGACTATAACAAATTGTCTTAATTGAGGTTTACAACCAATTTCAGATTTAAAAAGTATTCTGAAGTGAAATAATTAAGTGATTTCAAAACGTAAAAGTAGTCTAATGTTTGTTGACAATAATATTTTTTTAAAGAAGTAACTGATTTTATTTCAGTAATTTTTATTATTTTAAAAAGTTGTAACAAACACATGACAAAAAAATAATTATCTAGAATAGTAGAGCCTACAATCATGTACAAACTGTCCCGATGCTGGTCAGTGACAAGATTATATAATTTTTTCATCCTATATTTTCTCTCTCTTTTGCATTTTTCAATGGTTTTTGTTAAATTTTCAACTGTTTTTTTCACTTGCAGTGCAAGGCACGGCTTCAGTGATCTATTCTAAAATCAATTATTTAATGAATAAAACTTGAACAATGAGCCTTAATTTACTTGGAGTCAGCTAGATGCAAGGGATATATGTTTTAATACCCCCAAATAACTAAGCGGCTAGACAAACCGGTCTGCACTTAACCTGCCCAAAATATATGCTTCAAAAGAAAAAAAAAAAAAAAAATCTTAAGCAATTTTTTATTTTCGAACCTTGAGTTTGAAATTGGCAAATTCTTTCGTGTTCATAGCGATGAAGTTAGGCACTCTTTATAACTAATATCTCAAAAATTCAACTCTAGTTGGTGGGCAAAAATGATTTTGATAATCTCAATATACTATTGCAGTATTCAGATTGTAGTCAACTTTTGAAGAATGTAATATAGGACATGTACAATGCTTATTTCATACCCTTTTTCTTGGAAAATACTAATGAACTCAACGAAAAGAATAGCATAGTTTCGTAAGAGTGAAAGGTGATATGTTAAATAATCAATGACAACCCCTACACAAAAAATTGCTGCAATATCGAGAAAAAATAGTGTTAGATACCATAGGTTATATACTCAATATGGTATCACCAATTTTTTTTTTTTTTTTTTTTTTTTTTTTTTGTGTTTTAATTAGAAGATAGCTACCTTCTTTCTAAATTGCCCTACATTATTATGGATAGCTTATAGTAATTTATGTTTTATTTCACACTGCAATTACTTATCATTATGATTGCAAACCACAAGAACAATATTAGGGCTATCATTATAGCTGTGAACCTAAATTTGAAAATATGATTTCAAGGGATATATGCTACTAAGTTTCAAGTCAACTGGTTTTTTGCATAGGACATGATACAGTTAGGGCTGTCTTTGCTAATCCGTAAAGTTTTACTCTGAAAGTGCAGTGCATGAATTGTTTGATGTAGGAGGACACACAGATTACACAGAGGATTAGTTTCAAATGCATTAAGTTAGTTGTATTTTGTGAGGGACTTGAAAGAGTCTGCGTTGAGAGAGCAAAATATGAAACTTTGCATATGTATATATATTTCTTAAAAGGGTTGGAACATCAAAACGTTCCGATTTTGATTGACAATATTCTTGCTGTTTTACAGGGAGGTGGTCCATCATGGGAAGTTCTATTAGGAAGAAGGGATGGCTTAAATGCAAGTCAAGCTCTTGCAAATACAAGTCTTCCATCACCCTTCGCCACACTAGATCAACTTATCGATAACTTTGCAGCTCAAGGGCTCGACACCACTGATTTAGTTACTCTCTCAGGTACACATAATCAAATTCATATTTGTTAGCACCAACAAATAGACAAATATTTAGTTTAGATAATTTTTCCATTATTAAACCATTGATAATACATATGTAGGTGCTCATACGTTTGGAAGAGCTCGCTGCGGTACCTTCGCAAACCGATTAACCGACTTCAACGGCACTGGAAGCCCTGATCCAACTCTAAACACAACTTACTTAGCCACATTGATTGAAATATGCCCTGATGCTACTACGGCTAACATCACTAATTTGGACCTGACCACACCTGATCAATTTGATAACAGCTACTACTCCAATCTTCAGCAACTCAACGGCTTGCTTCAGAGCGACCAAGAACTGTTCTCCACTCCTGGTGCTGTTACCCTTGACCTTGTCAACAGTTTCAGCGCTGACCAAAGTGTTTTCTTTGACAACTTCATAGTGTCAATGATAAAAATGGGAAATATTGGAGTGCTGACAGGAACTGATGGAGAAATTCGCACGCAATGTAATTTTGTGAACTCCGAATTGTCCTCAATATTAGCTGGTGTGGCCTCCAAAGTGAACCTGGTTGCTCAATCTAAGTAAGTTAATGTGTGTAGTAATGGCAAAATAAAAGGTTTCTAAACGTTTGTGCTGTGTGAAATATAGTGAAATAAGTGTGGATGGCAAAGTGATTTTGCCATGTACCTCTCAGCATGCTATGTATTTACTTCGATGAATCTCATTATCATTCCACCTTTCTGTCTCCTCTCTCTTACTTGAGTAATAAAAAGTCTACACATTTCTTTCTTCAAATGCCAGAAGTAAAACCATATATATAAATTTAATTATTTACAACATTTCATATTATATAGTTTTCTATTTTCTTCTTTAATTAAAAAAACCTCATGACGTAAGCATATACACCAAATCATTTTTTAATTTAGTTAATGCTACAAGACCATTTAAGTTTTAAATATTTTCCCCACAATTTTTCATTATTTAGCAGTGATGTTGGATAAATTATGATTATAGAAAATATTGAGTTGTGAGATAGAAATAATAATCTTATTTCAAGTTGTGACCAAGATTGGTGATCTTCTGCATTGCCAAATTGGTGAGTGTCTTGCGGTGCAAATATTTTTTAAAGCTGGTTAGTGGTATTTCTTATGCTTCAATCCAGCTTTATTTTTTCTTGTTATAGAATTCTCTACGCCCATTAAGGTCAACTTTGAGGCCTGCAGTTGATAAGTTCTAAGAAAAGGGCTCTAGAAAGTATCTACACATCTTTTGGTGTTGTCGAATTATTCTTTTATCAACATGTTGCTATTTCCTCCATGTTGACTTTTAGGATATACAATTTGAGATACCCTGTCTCCTACACAAAATGTTTTGTAATACAAACCTATGGGTATCTTGTACTTGTAGCACTGATTCATGTAGATGCATACAGTCCTTGTCCCGATAATGTAATATGACAATATTAAACACACCTCTTAGTAGTAAGAATAGACTTGTACCTAATAGATAGTAGAGGTGGAAATTTAGTGAGTATCTCTTGTTATACATAACTGCTGCATTTAATTTTGATCAAAGATCTACTTGTAAGGTTCTGGAATAAGACCTGGAGAGTGGTTAGGAGGCGAAAGGCCAAGTCATAAGGTAGTTGAATAGTAGGAAATTGTACTGCTGTGAGTCTTTCTTGCTGATTCACTAAGATGGAAATATAAAAGAAAGTTACATGGACTCAAAAATAAACATTTTAGTGACAAAGCTTTGGATCCTTTTTCAATGTATTTGTTTTTACTGATAATTTTTTTTAAAGACACTAAAAGTATTATCTCTGTTATGAGTTTTTATTTAAAGGTTAGAATAATGAGATTCAAAGTAAACACATAATATGTGCATAGCAAACTCATGTTTGCATGCACACTTCTTTGCTTTATTTCAATATTATAAGTAAAGAGGTTTACAACCTTTAATTTGCTATTACAGCTCACATTTACCCTTAACTTATTAAGATTGAGAAACCATCTTTTCTTTAGGATTTTTGGACGCCATACTAGCTAATCCAAACGAGTTTCCATTCACAAAATTACATTGCAACCGAATTTCTCCTTGATCCCCCGTCAGCACTCCAATATTTCCCATTTTTATCATTGACGCGGCAAAGTTGGCAAAGAAAGTGTTTTGGTTACTGCTGAAGGTATTGACAATGGGAATGGTATCAGCACCAGTAGTAGAGAACAGTTCTTGGTCGCTCTGAAGTAAGCCATTGAGTTGCTGTAGATTGGAGTAATATTTGTTATCAAATTGATCAGGAGTGGTGAGGTCCAAATTGGTGAGGTTATTCCCAGTTGCATTCTGGGGGCATATCAGACGCAGTGTTGCTAAGTAAGTTGTGTTCAGAGTTGGATCAGGGTTTCCAGTGTTGTTGAAGTTGTATAATCGGTTATTGAATGTACTGCAGCGAGCTCTTCCAAACGTATGAGCACCTATGATGGTTTCAAAAATAGAAATACATGTAAACATATAGCTGTTGCCATGTTTGGAAAAACTTATTCACCTTCACTTTTCAGGAAAGTAAACAAAAATTAAGAAACTCTATATTAGTTTTACCTTAAATAGAGTTTGAGATCATGAACTTGATGCTAGCTATTAGTAATGTGAATTTGGTTATGTATATATACCTGAGAGTGCAACTAAATCAGTGGTGTTGAGACCTTGAACAGCAAATGCTGCTTTAAGTTGAGTGAGGTTGAAGAAAGGAGCAGGAAGGTTTTGATTTGCAAGGGTTCTGTTTGCTGTTAAACTATCTCTTCTTCCTAATAGAACTGGCCATCCTGGACCTCCTCCCTGAATTAGATAAATTGAAAGAGTTTAATAGACATATTATAAAACTCACAAAAAGTTAATGTTGGATGTATTTAGCTAACAGAAATTTTAATTTATTGCCTTGAACAAAAGAACAATGTACCATATAGTTGTGTATACCTTTGATATTTTATATTCTTTAGATACGACACAAATATTTTGTATAAGCATCATCAAAGATGTCTCAGTATAAACAAAAGTCAAATTATGTTATCTTTCCTTTCCGATGACTTTTTCTCAAAGAAAAGAAGAAACTAAGTAACAATAAGCATTTTACACGAAACATCCAGGTCGCACATGCAACACGTTCACCCTATATACTTATATTATTGACTTTAAATGTCAATGGTGCGAGGTATTATCAAATCATTTTTGCCGTACTAGTGTTCAACACGATGACGAATTGTCTTTAAATACCCGAATTTTGGAGATGTTGTTGAGAGAAATACATAAACGAGGATAGACAAAGACATTTTTTAGGAAAAACATTTTTTTTAAGAAAATCAAGATGTAATATAGTTTAATATGTTTTTGTTTACAATATATTGTGTGAGGGTTTTGAGAATGAGGTATTCTGTAGAGTAGGACAATCATACTGAGACCACATACATGTATAAGTTAAGATATATATTGAGGAAGTAGGAAGTAGATACTTGAAGGAATCAGATATGAAAAAAAATATTGTAAAAGGATGGCAAAGTTTTTTTTTTTTTTTTGTTTCAATCAAGGCTTTAATTACGCAAGTTAATTATCATAAAGAATAACCTACAACACTTGTGAATATTCTCTGTCTTGCTTTTTTTTTTCAAAGCCCGGAAAAGTTATTATAATTAGTCAAATTATACACAAACTTCCAGAATACGATTACTAATTAATCACAATAAGACAAATTTTTCGAGTCTAAGATTATTAAAATTAAACATTATGACTGATTCCATTGAGATCTTCCAATGATATCCGGTGTGACCTATACTATAGCTCTGATCAAAGAATATTTTTTGTTACAAATTTTATATTTGAATCCCAATACCAGATAATTTTTAATCCATGACATTTTTTAAATCTAACACTGTATTTTCTTTTTTGTCTAATTCACCTTAATTAGGGCATTACTAATCACACTATATTAAATGATTTGGAATTTGGACTTACCAGAATAGAACCTATTTCAGCTGCAATAGCAAGAATATCAGCACAAGAAACTATCCCTGGACAACTATTTTCCACCTCTGTCTTGATGTTATTCACCACGTCCAAGCCCCTTATTGAATTGTTATTTGGAAGTGCATCTTGCTCGCTTTCTATAGTTGCAGTGTTGTTCAGCAAAACTGATGCATCACAACCCTGTCAAGAATATAACAATTTCATTTCTCACCTTAACCTTAAAAATCGACTATAGCTTTTAGTAGTTATTAATGAGATTTCTCTTTTTCGACAGAATATCGATAAAAAAACAGTAAATGTTGCCAAGGTTTGTTTGTTCTCTCTTCATTTTTTTTTTTCACTCTAAATACTTTTGTAGCTACTTTCATTATTTCTTCTGATTGTTTTACAAACCAAACAAACGTAATTAGTAAGCACAGTGCCTAGTACAACAAAAAAAAAAAGAGTAAAAAACAATGATAAGTGTTACGTACTTGAACAAAGCAATCATGAAAATGAAGCCTGACAAGGCTGGCCCCTATTCGGGGATCGGTGGTAGAAGCTTGAAAGATGACTTGAAACACAATATTGAATAGATTTGGACATGTTTGTCTGTAAAACGTATTGATGAGTCTTAAACAAACAACACACACAAATAATCTGCAAGGAATAGAAGAAAAAACGGAACACGGGCAACACACAAGATTTAACGTGGTTCGGTTTCCCTAATCCACGTGCAACAGGAAGAATTTTATTCACTTGTGATTGCTGGAGATTACAAATACAAGTTGTGTATTTATAGGGAGAAACTAGGGTTACTGTCTAATTGGGCCTAACTCAAATCAAGCCTCCACAAAGCCCAACAAAACGTAGGACTAAGCTGAGCATTAGTGACTGAAAACCCTGCATGCAAACCAAATGCACACAACACTGCCACTACTACTACACGCATGGAACCCATTTTGGCTGTTCTTGAATCCCAAGTTAATGTGTTCTAATATCACACATCGATCCTTTATTTATAGAAGAGATAAAATGGGTGGATATCTTGGAAATCACGACATCTCAAATGTTTGAATTATCTTAATTTTTTGAAAGGTAAACGAACTTAATTTCACGTATGTATTCATTATGCCAATTGGCTTTGATGCTGACTTCTTGATTTTTTTTACTGGAATTATTGTGCCATGGTAGGACCTGTATAGAGTAGGAATCATTATCTTCTTGAAATGTTATTTCCATATTCTGTGGAATGTGGCTGGAACACACAAAGCCACGAATTTAGAAAATGTTGTATTTCACACAAATATTTGGTGATGAAAACTGAAGTTTAAAACTTGTATAATAAGTTCAGCATCTTGAATCCTAGTTAAAATTTGCTTTAATAGAGTAGGAGCACGTCATTCAACAAAGTTAAGAAAATTTAGTACTGTTTTTTATAACAAAAATAAAAGTTATGTTTAAAATTATATGTATATACTTGCTAGCTCTTGTAAAGATATGCTTACAATTAGATGCATATACCTGCTAGGATTGTGTTGGGTTTTGTAACCGTGACATTATAATCAGAATTAGGCTACATTGAATGTATCACTTTTCAACTGTGGGAAGGAAGTTTTTTGGTGCATATATCAAAGCATATGCATCACAATGTTTTACTTAGTGCTTTAGATAAAATAGTAGGAAGCCTCTGTAATAGTAAGACACACGTTAGTTAATTGTTAATGGTATAAATCAAACAACACATGGTAGTTAAGAGTAATAAATGATTATGGTATTATTTTAAGTTTTTTTTTTGTCAAAGTCAAATTTCTAACCAGAAATTTTGTAACAAATCTTTAAAGATCTTCTTTCTAGGAAGCCACCTATATCTTAACCATTAGAAGAGTGATGACATTTTGATATTTTTTGGTTTTAGATATAACTATTTAATAATTTGTGACAATAATATAATAACATGAATAGTGGAATTAACAAGATCATTTTTAAATGATATATTATTGTATTATTATAATAAGGTTCTACTTCTACAAATTAATTTGCGATTTTTACTCCTTTATTAGCGCAAGGTTCTCTACAAAAGTCAAATTGTTGTCGATTAACTATGCATGACTTTCCAGTACTTGGTTATAACCTTCAATTGATTAGATGTTAGCTTATTTTGTGTTCACTAATGATATATTAATAATTAATATTATCAAAACAGTATTTTGATAATTATTTATTAATAAATATAAGTAATTAATTCAAATATTATTATAAAAATTATTAATTGATTGTCAAATTATCATTTTCTTTTTCAGTTATTATACTAACAGACTTCCTTTTTAAGTATCTCATCTATCTCTGTAACAATGTAAACACTACAAATCATGGATTCAATTATTATCTTATTGTGCTTAGTGATCTTAATGTTCATTCAGCCCACAATCCAAACGTCAACAAACATCTTTGTATTTGATCTTAACCCATTTGTTAAAAAATAGTAATCTATTCAATATTTTCATAAGAATAGGGTACTTTAGGTAAAGATTTATACCTTTCATATGCAGGTTGATAAATCAACAATAAGAAATAAATTAAAAGAAGGCACTTGGATTGTTCAACCCTATACAAAAACGAGAAAAAAACAGAGAAAACAGAAAAAGAAAAAGAAAGTGGCGTCTACTGATCATTCCTCATGCTTCTTTGTGACCATACAATAATTAAGAGTAAACTCCTTACACTCATTCAGAGAAGCCCATAAATGTATTCAATATGCACCTTTTATTAGAAATCACTGATATTTCTTCTAGATATAATCACTAATAGACTAGCAACATGTGATGAAGTTGCTAGTCATTTCCGTGTTTGGATAGGAAACTCTAATATAATAATTTATATTTATAGATTTAAAATATTTTTTAATAAAATTTGGCAGTTGAGTAAAAAATTTTATAAAAAAATTAAAATTCCAAAATTCTATAAAAATAATTTTAAATACTTAGAATTATAAAATTTGAAATTCTTCATATTTTAAATTTATACATTCACTTTTCCTATTTTTTTTTCTTAGTCAAATTTTAATTGGAACATTATCAACTTGACTATGTTTGGTATTTTATATTTGTCTCTATATTTAATATTTAATTGATTGGTTAATTATAATACTAATAGGTTCATAATATAAATAAGTATTTATTTTTTTTGGTATTAGTTTCTTTATTTATTTGTGGATGAAATAAGGTAAACTTCTTACAGGTTATTGTGAAAAAAAATTATTAATTTTTAAATAATTAATTCAAAATGATTTTTTTTTTCAATTGTTAATCAATCTTGGATTTGGTGTTTTTTTTTTTTTTTTTTTTTTTTTTTTTTTTATTTTTTTTTTTTTTTTTTTTTTTTTTTTTCATTTTCTATCTTATTCTACATTTTTTATTTTATTCTCGATTGAATTTATGGATATGAATGTTAAACCGAATTGTTTATCCTAGACTTTGATTACTTTTGAGATCCTTTTAGTCGGATGCATTAAGTTAGTTTTGCGTGGAAGTTGTTGGCACGAAAGGAATAACCATACATGACTGGTTGATATGAAATGAAAAGCGATGTCTAGCTTATGGGCCCTATAAAGGTAACTCAAACATCATTAGTCCATATCTAAGGCCGAAAGTTCGTTATAATAAAAAAATCGTAAAAGAACATGTAAAGTAGAGTTGAAGAAATTTTTGCAGGAGGTAACTATTCATTATTTATGAAAAATGAAAGTAATATTCATATCTATATTAATATGAAGTATTATTAGATACGTGATATTTTATATACTAAATTGTTAGAATTGAATAAAGTTCATATTAATAAAATTCGTAGAAGGACCATGCAAATTAGGGTTGAAGAAATTCTTTTAAGAGTTTGATTTTGGGCATTGCGAAAATAATATTTATATAAATGTGAAGTATTATTGAATATGTGATATTTTGGATTCTAAGTTGTTAAATTAGATAAAGTTTATTCTAATAATACGGACGTTGATATAACTAATGAATAAGATATAAAAGTTTATTGTGAAATCACGGGATTAACGACCTCTCTCTATAGTTGTGAAGGGGAGACATGTTTTTGAAATTGATACATCAAATTTGAAGCCTTCTCTTAGTGTCGCTGCTAGGTCCTCTTTCTATCCATTAGCATTTCTAAAAAATAATTATTATAATAGATTACACATTAATTATTATTAAAATAATATAATTTTAACAGTTATTTCAACCACACTTAAAAAAACACACACACACTTTGAAAGTGGAGGCCTGAAAAATCAATTCAGCCTCTCATCTCTCTATAAGCTATTTATTCACACTATCCTTTGGTTTGTAATAATTATTTGGATTTTGCTAGCAGCTTCTCTTTTGGATCCTTGGATGAGTCTTCATTCACCAAATTGCATTGCAGACGAATTTCTCCTTCATCCCCTGTGAGCACTGAAATGCTACCCATTTTTGTCATTGACACTACAAAGTTGTCAAAGAAAACACTTTGGTCACTGCTGAAGCTATTCACAAGGTCAATGGTATCAGCATCAGAAGTGGAGAAGAGTTCTTGGTCGCTCTGAAGTAGGCCATTAAGGTTCTGAAGATCGGAGTAGTATTTGTTATCGAATTCATCAGGTGTGGTCAGATCCAAATTGGCGAGATTGTCCTCAGTAGCATCTAGGGGGCATAACTCACTCAGTGTTGCAAAGTAAGTACTATTCAGAGTTGGATCAGCACTTTCAGTGTCGTTGAAATTGTATAATCTGTCGCTGAACAAGCTGCAGTGAGCTCTTCCAAACGTATGTGCACCTGTTCATACATTAATTAATGCTTCATCAAATTTTGTCATAAATCTATTAGTAAGAAAGTTTCTAGAAAAGATCATTAGCAAATGTTAAAAAGCTCATATTTGACTAGTCATATATGGTCACTTTGTGAACTGATTTTTGAAATTAAACCAAGTTTGAAAACAAATTATGTGAGAAAATATGAATTTCATTGAGTATATATACCTGAGAGTGCAACTAGATCAGTGGTGTTGAGACCTTGAACAGCAAAAGATTGTAGAAGTTCATCCAGTGTGGAGCTTGGTGCTGGAAGGTTTAGATTAGCTAGGGTTCTGTTTGCTGTTAAACTATCCCTTCTTCCTAAAAGAACTGACCATGATGGACCTCCACCCTGTGAAATACAAAAATTTAACTACTTTAAGTGAAAATCTTATAAAGGGTATAAAAATTGGTAGATACTTTTTGCTTTTGCCTTGAAGAAAAAGTACAACTTTTTTTTTTATTTGGGAATATCATATAGTTCAGTTTACCTAACTATGGTTATCTATTTTTCAACATTGGACAAATGTTTGGCGATTGGGTGTCATAATTAATTATTTAATTTGTCACAAAAAAAAAAAATGTCTCTCTAACTCAATAGTCGAACTATGGGATCAATATTTTATTTAATTATTAATTTCCAAAAAAAAAAAGCTAAAGAACTCAAGTTCTAATTAATCTTTAAAAAGAATTAATCACAGTTAGAGAACATTTTCTTCTCTAAGAGTATTCTAAGTTAAATATAATTTCTGATTCCTCGCCTGAATGTTTATTTAGAATTGAGATCTGCCAACAATATCGGGCCTTTACAAGCTCCAATTAAAGAGAGAGTAAGGTTTGAATTTAGAGAATTTTATCTATATAACTATGCAAAAATATTATTAAACATATTTCATAATTTTTATGGGTACAAAGTGTACAAATTCTATATTTAAGACCATTATTTTTTTTAAATCCAAATCCCTTTTTAAAAATAAAAATAAACTAACCACTAGCGAGATGTGCATCTTGAATAAATTGTCTCTGTTTTTATTCTTGTTTATTTTTATTACTTAATCACCTTAAGTTATTTTCATCACTGTTGCTTAAATAATGTTATTTAACAACATTACTTACTATAATAAGATTGCTTATTCATATAACCAACATTACTTAAGAAAAAAGTATGCTTCAAGTGAGAGGAAATTAATAAAAGAATGTCATTTATAAAGAAAAATACAAAGTTAAGGTAAACCCTTACTCTAACTACTTTAATAGAATAAATCTACTTTGACACTAACACCATTTCACTCCTGATTTGTATAATAAAATATTATATTTTAATAAAATAATATTATTTTTTAGTGTCAAATAGAGGTAAAGGACTGTTACCAGTGTTAAAGAATCATCTCCCTTAAACAATTTTGTAGAGTTTTTTTTTTTTTGAATTAGAGAGTGATTGTTTAGAGTTAAAACTTACCAGAACAGAACCTACTTCAGCTGCAATAGCCAAAATATCAGCACAAGAAACTGTTTCTGGACAAGTAGCTTCCACTGCTGTTTTGATGTTATTCACCACATCCAAACCCCTCAGTGAATTGATATTTGGAAGTGCATCTTGCTCACTTTCTATGGTAGCAGTGTCGTTCAGCAAAACTGATGCATCACAACCCTGTTACAAACATCAACAACCTACTTCAGACCTAATCATCATAAGGTTTGCATCAATAGTCATTTTCTTGCCTCTTAAAATAGTTAAGATGACATATAAGTAGTATCCTTTCAATACTTTTCCTTCATTTGTTCATATTTTTATCACACTAAACAACTTAGGGGAATCGTTTTGATAGTAATTGATATGCATGCATAGGGTTTATAGTATGGTCAGAAAGATGAACAAGTACGTACTTGAACAAAGCAATCATGGAAATGAAGTCTGATGAGGCTGGCACCAATGCGAGGATCAGTGAGGTAAGCGTTGCTGATGACTCCATAGACAATAGAATATAGCAGAGGGCATGTTGTGTCATAGTAAGTAGAACTCAAATCTGCACATGACACTGGAAACCCTGCATGCATCACTAATGCACACCACACTGCTACTACAACCATACGCCTAGAACCCATTTTTCTTACTTACTTTATGCTCAGATCTCATCTTCATCCTCTATTTATAGAGATGAATTTGCTGCAGTTCTTGTATATCACCACATCATTGGATTCATTGAATTATTGTACGACCAGCAGAAATATGTTTTAACATTTTCACAACATCAGACATGTTTGTATCACTCATTTTGGAAAAGGTAATTTCTCAGAAAGTAGACAGACAAAATTAATATGACGTCACTATATATATTCTATGAAATGATGTGCATGGCTATATCAAAAGTATTAGATAGGTTAAAATTATCTTAGCTTCATCATCATTGTGATACCGAATCTCCTATTATTTTCTCGAGTAAAAAACTACTTTATTCATGAATTAATTTCTTGAATTATTGTAGGACCGGCAAGATTAGGAATCGTTGTCTTCTTGAAATGTAATGTCTAAAATATGTTAAAATTTTCAAAACAAGAAGAATGCCTGTATTAACTCATTTTCATCAAAAGATATATAATTTCTCAGAAAGACTGACAAGATTAAAATGACGTGTACATATCTTTTATCAAATAATGTGCATGAAAATATCACATCCTTAGATAGCTAACATTATCTTACTTTTGATTAATTTTTTACACTATACATAGTTAAATATTATTATTATAATATAATTATCACCTTCCAAAATTCAGTGTTTTTCTTGTTACTAGTAGTATACGTTACACTTACACTAAACTCGTGCTACAAATTTTAAAATTAGAAGCAAAAAATAAACATAATTTAGTTAGAGTAGCCTGGACCTGATATTAAATTATAAATTTTAAACAATTAAATATGTCTTTTTGAGTTGAGCGGGGAAAAAAAAAGAGAAAACGTATTTCGTTTTTTTTTTTTAATTTTTAAAATTGCGTGTATTTTATTGTTAGAAACGCTCTAGCATACGCTAACCAATAACGCTAATTAAGAAAATTTAAAACTTAATTGTATTTTGTAATTAGAATAGGTTATACTGACACTATCTCATAAATTTTAAAAATAAAATATATTTTATAATTAAAGTCAGAGTAATACTATTTACTCTATTGCAGCATAATGAAGAACATTATTCATATTTCCTTTTCTTTCTTTTTAATTCTTAAAACTGAATATTTTTTTTATTAGAGTCAACCTACTTTATACTGATTAATAAATTAGAAAAAATCAAGATTGAAAAAAGCATTATGATTCCCGAAGATGTATATATTCATGGAGGATAACATGTTCGACATCTATGGTGCATGGAGGTTGTCACCGATGAAGTTTGTCGACTCTTGATATTAATAAAGTCTTCTTTTCTCATTAAAATTAGTACCACTAACTCTAATTAGGGTAAAAGGTTTTGTAGTAATATATATTTCAAAACTAAAAAAAAATATTTTCATAAATTCAAAACTTAAATATATTAATCATAAAAATTGGTTAAAATTATAGAAATAATGGTTAGGGATCCTACTTTGTTTAAAAATAATATTAAATTATAATATATAAGTAAGAAAAATTTCACATTATAAATTAATTTTGTAAGAATGAATTAAGTTTAAATTCATCTTTTAATAAAATTTCATAGTCTATTATAATAAAATTTGTCAAACATATTATTTATTATTAAATTACTATCAAACTACTCATAAATATTTAAACATAATGTTAAAAATACATACATGAATGAATTTATTAAATTAGTAGTATAGAGCCGTAAAATTAAGAATACTATCCTCGAGAAATGTTATTTCTAAAATATGGTTGAAATTATACAATTGTTGAGATGAAAACCTAAAGACCGAAACTCACTTAAATTTTAATATAGTTGGAGCGTATCATTCAAAAAAAAAAAAAATAAGTTACTATTTTTTAACACAAAAGTTGTTCATGTTGAATAAAATTATATGTATGTACTAATTAGTAGCTCGTCTGTAAAGAAATGTTTAAAATTAGATATATGTATTATATCAAGTTTTGGAACAATGACATTTTAACCAGCAATGAGTAGATTTAAATAAAATACGAATCTAAGAACCTGGCCAGTAAAGATAAGAGTTCATTATTTTGCTTCAGACTAGATTTGGATTGTAAAAAATACTTACTAATAGTTGTAATGAAAGTGGTAGATAAATGGAAGAATATAAGACAGGTAGGTGTGTGCATGTACAACGAACAAACAAACACACACACACACATATATATATATATATATATATATA
>Ga0209489_101541_pt1 | contig 47477 bp, 27 predicted proteins | sample SiratrowhiteBW_FD_187527 | JGI IMG/M metagenome (GOLD analysis project Ga0209489, IMG submission 187527) | Root nodule microbial communities of legume samples collected from California, USA - Siratro white BW (SPAdes) (version 2) | ecosystem: Host-associated > Plants > Roots > Nodule | place... | reverse complement strand
TATATATGACAAAATGCTCTTTTTATTCCTGTAAAGCAATTAAATAGAAATATTGAAAGATGGCTAGAACAACCAGAAGTCTTCTACCCCTTGCTGCCATTGTTGTCATCATTTTATTCACAGGTAACTCAATTTCTATAATTTAAGGAAGTAAAAAAAGTTTTCTTCTATACTCTGATGTTCAAGAATCATTGATGAATGGAATTATGTGAAAATCCAATCTATCAAATTTTGAATCGAATCAAAAACTTTTTACTCTATTTTATCTTATTAAAAAGTTGACTCAATTCAATTTATTTAATAAAAATAAATAAATTCATTTATATATTAATATTTTTTATGGATGGACATCTCATCTATCCATACAAGTAATATTTTAAAAACTTAAAAAAAAGTTTTAAAACTATCCTTTTAAAAGTTATAAAAATTATTTTTAAAACAAGTTTACAAATATAATTTTTAAATATTTTTAAGGAGATCAATCTGAGAAAAAAATAATTATAATTAAAAAACTGCTTAAATTAATGTGATTTGCTAAATATTAATACCATAAATATTTGATTTTGAGAAACATTGGGTGATTTGATTTGAATATTTTTGATGAATGTGATATATTTATGAATGAGTAAATGTTTTTTTTTTTCTTATTTTTAATAGGATGAATATTTTTTTGAACTGATGATATACGGTATGTATGTGCATTTTTGTACATATATTTAATAATCTTATTATTTATATTTATAAAATTCTTTATACTGATAAAAAAAAGTTGATCTAATTTATTGGGTGAACCAATGGATCCCATTTTTATGAGAATGATTTTGAAAGGACATTGTAGTTATATGCTTATGAAAAGTTCTAGTGTGATGCATTAATTGAAAAAAGAACAGCTTTTAGTTAAGAATATATCTCTGGGAGGGAAAGTTTTGGATTTGTTGAGATTAGTAAAAAAAAATTTACAGATGTTTCTACCAATTTTTATTTAGAACCTAATTGGTCAATTATAGTAATCTATTTTTGTAAACATATTTTTACCTGTAGATTTTGTTCTTTCTCTTGGCGTCTAGTCTAGTTTTTTCCTTTAATATGAGGTTTAGAATTTAAAATAGGTTTTCTCCTGTCTTATCATCATTCTAACCTTAGCTAGGTAATATCAGTTTCATGATCAGAAGTTTGGTTGTAATCTTTGTTGCTTCAGTATATATTGACTAGGGTTACATTCCATGCATTAACCATTTCAGATTCAGTGAATACAAGATTAATTAATCTTAACGTCGTGCATGTTAAGTTAAAAATCCTTGTAATACTGTACATATTGTGTTGCTTATGAAGTTATAATAATGTATATTTGGTGTGTGAATATAGTTGGAGCAGAATCGAGGTACGAGAAAACGAAGAATGATGCGATGGATTTAGCTGATTTGATAAATATTGGTGTAGATGTGATTTGCTGCTATGACAACGTGGTAAAAAGTTGCAAACCGGGAACAGGTGATGATGCTCATTGTAATACTCTTTGCCTGCAGCATTCCTGCGAAAAAGGTGGTCGGTGCAAAGTCTTTGGCCAGAAACAGCGTTGTCATTGTTTCTGCTAATTGTATCTTCAGTTGATTTTAATTTATATAAATAATACACAAAATCATTTTCATTCATATATAATCTATATGAAATTAAGTTTCAATATAAAATTAATTTTATACCATATATACTTTTGTGAAAGTGGTAGCTAATGAAGGTATGAACCATTTTGAAGATATTCAAGATTCACCACATAATATGAGACTAAATTTTATAAAAAAAAAAAGACTCCTGCTTTCAGCTCATGTCGCATCAAGTAATGAAAAATAAAAAGAATGCAAAATCTGATTGATAAATTTTTTTATTCAACTCTTAATAAAATAAAAACTATACGAGTTTACAATGAATAATTTTTAAGTATATAAATTATGCTCTCAATAATTTTACGAGAAAAAAAGATCACATTTAATTGGAATTAAAAAAATGGTTGAGTTTAAAAATATCATTCATATCTTATGTTTTTTTTTTCTTTTTTCATTGTGTAATTTTTTCACAAAATTCTTAGAATGGTAATTTTTTTTATTTTTACTATGGATAAATTGTATTAAGTTGACATAATTTTATTACAAACATATTTAATTCAGAATATTTTAATATAAAAGGTAGCATTAATTTGGATATATTAAGACGATATATAATTCAAAATATTTTAATACAAATGGTAGCATTAATTTATATTAATTAAGATGGTATGATCTTGGAGGATTTCAATTGTTGTGAAATCTTGCCATAAATATAAATGATGTTGGTTGTGGATGATGACATGATTTCATTCTGAGTTAAAAAAAAATCATAATAATAAAATAATAATGGAAATATTGTCTTCCTGACCAAAGAATTAAAGGTTATTCTTATGAATACATCAGTGACAATAATCCTTGTAAAAAAAAGGATTTTTTTTTATGTTATAGTGGTACAAGAAATACATTTATACACTGACATCAAATAATCCTTGTACAAAAAAAGGATTTTTTTTTATGTTATAGTGGTACAAGAAATACATTTATACACTGACATTAAGAAGAAAACGATTGTTTTGAATGTAGCTTTAAGTGGAATTGATTATTTGTTACTTTATGGAGTAAAGATAACACATTCTACATTTTGCATATCACTGTGTTGATAATTGAGGAATCAACTTGGAGGATTTTAATTATTCTGAAATCTTGCCATAAATATAAATGATGTTGTGGAGGATGACATGATTTCATTCTGAGTTAAAAAAAAATCATAATAATAAAATAATAATGGAAATATTGTCTTCCTGACCAAAGAATTAAAGACTATTCTTATAAATACATCAGTGATAATAATCCTTGCACAACAAAGGGATTTTTTTTTATATGATTATAGTGGTACAAGAAATATATTTATACACAGACATCAAGAAAACGATTATTTTGAATGTAGCTTTAAGTGGAATTGATTATTTGTTACTTTATGGAGTAAAGATAACACATTCTACATTTTGCATATCACTGTTGATAATTGAGGAATCAACTTGCAACATAGATCGAGGAAGTCTTTATGTTAGGATTTTGATTAAAACAAAATTGATTATAGACGAAAATGTAACTATTATAACTAAAAACGTGATGTGTAAAAAATATTGGTCATTAAATTAGTTACAATAAAATTGGTCATTAATTTGATTTAAATGAAATTGGTCACTAAATTGATTTTAATGAAATTGGTTACAATGAAATTGGTTACTAAATTTGTTTCAATAAAATTGGTCACTAAATTAGTTTCTAGGATTAACTACAAAGATTTTAGCCACTTTTTACTCTTTGATTCTAAGTTAGTGACCAATTTTATTATTTTAGAGACTAATAAATTAGTTTCTAAAAACAACTTTTTTTTAATGTACAGCCTTCGTCGTCGGTCGATTACATAATACCAATGAGAGAATGATAAAATATGATTTAGAAAATATTTATATAAAGAAAAAAAAGAGAAAAGAAAATATTTATATAAGGAAGAGGAAATAGTCATATGGTCTCATGTTAGGAATGTTAGAAATTATTTAAATGTATTAAAAGTTATGAAATAAAGTATATTTTTACATATTTTAATAAATAAATTTTAATTTCTTGATTAATATTTGTAAGTTATTATATATTTTTTAAATTTTCATAATTTTGCTCACTTTAACTATAAAAAATAATTTATTTTAATTATGTTTCTTGTGTATTTATATTTAATTATTTTCATTTTTTTACTTTGCGTCAGTTTACAATTCTAATTTCAAATATAATATATAAAGTTAGTTTTTCCTTTTATGTTATAAGATTTGTTTTTATTGAAAAGAAGGTATAAAACATTTAAAAAATTTTGAAATACAAGGAAAATGAAGTTTTTTTGTTTCCTTAAAAAACCGTTTAAACATAATTAATTATTTTTCTTTTATAACTTCACTATATATTGTTTGTAGGTTATATAGATTAAATGATTTTATTAATTCGTTTGTAGGTTTTATATTCAAATTTATTTATTACATATCTTAGAAGGCAGTTTTCTCTGCAGGTAAGGCATCAAAGCCAAGTTGTCCCTCTGGCTATATATATGGCAATGCTCTTTCTATTCCTGTAAAGCAATTAAATAGAAATATTGAAAGATGGCTAGAACAACCAGAAGTCTTCTACTCCTTGCTGTCATTGTTGTCATCATTTTATTCTCAGGTAACTCAATTTTTATGATTTAAGGAAGTAAAAAAGGTTTTCTTCTATACTTTGATGTTCAAGAATCATTGATGAATGGAATTAGAGTGAAAATTAAATCTATCAAATTTTGAATCGAATAAAAACTTTTTTACTCTATTTTATCTTATTAAAAAACTGACTTAATTCATTTTATTTAATAAAAAAATGAATTCATTTATATATTAATATTTTTAATGGATGGACATCTCATCTATCCATACAAGTAATATTTTAAAAAATTAAAAAAAAGTTAACTACACTTTTAAAAGTTATAAAAATTATTTTTAAAACAAGTTTACAAATATATTTTTGAAATATTTTTAAGAAGATCAATCTGAGAAAAAAATAATTATAACTAAAATACTGTTTTTTTTTTAACAGCAACTAAAATACTGCTTAAATTGATGTGATTTACTAAATATAAATATGACAAATATTTGATTTTGAGAAAAAAAATAATGATGAATCATGGTATAAAATTATATTGGGTGATTTGATTTGAATACTTATTTATTCTTTACATCTTTTATGATGGATGAATGTGATATGTTTATGAATGACTAAATGAATTTTGTTTCTTATTTTTAGAAATTAATAAATTTCCATTCCCAGTGTCTTATTCTTAAGGACCCTATTAATTTAGAATTATTGATCAAATTTATTAAAAACGTATAATTAGGAATTGAAGAAGGAGTAATCAAATTTTGTTTATGAATGTGATATATTTATGAACGAGTAAATGAATTTTGTTTGTTATTTTTAGAAATTAATAAATGTTCCATTCCCAGTGTCTTATTCTTAAGGACGCTATTAATTTAGAATTATTGAACAAATTTATTAAAAAAAGTATAATTAGGCATTGAAGAAGGAGTAATCAAATTTTGTTTATGAATGTGATATATTTATGAATGAGTAAATGAATTTTGTTTCTTATTTTTAGAAATTAATAAATGTTCCATTCCCAGTGTCTTATTCTTAAGGACCCTATTAATTTAGAATTATTGAACAAATTTATTAAAAAAAGTATAATTAGGCATTGAAGAAGGAGTAATCAAATTTTGTTTATGAATGTGATATATTTATGAATGAGTAAATGAATTTTGTTTCTTATTTTTAGAAATTAATAAATGTTCCATTCCCAGTGTCTTATTCTTAAGGACCCTACTAATTTAGAATTATTGAACAAATTTATTAAAAAAAATATAATTAGGCACTGAAGAAGGGGTAATCAAATTTTGTTTATGAATGTGATATATTTATGAATGAGTAAATGAATTTTGTTTCTTATTTTTAGAAATTAATAAATGTTCCATTCCCAGTGTCTTATTCTTAAGGACCCTATTAATTTAGAATTATTGAACAAATTTATTAAAAAAAGTATAATTAGGCATTGAAGAAGGAGTAATCAAATTTTGTTTATGAATGTGATATATTTATGAATGAGTAAATGAATTTTGTTTCTTATTTTTAGAAATTAATAAATGTTCCATTCCCAGTGTCTTATTCTTAAGGACCCTACTAATTTAGAATTATTGAACAAATTTATTAAAAAAAATATAATTAGGCACTGAAGAAGGGGTAATCAAATTTTGTTTATGAATGTGATATATTTATGAATGAGTAAATGAATTTTGTTTCTTATTTTTAGAAATTAATAAATGTTCCATTCCCAGTGTCTTATTCTTAAGGACCCTATTAATTTAGAATTATTGATCAAGTTTATTAAAAAAAAGTATAATTAGGCACTGAGGAAGGAGTAATTAAATTTTGTTTATGAATGTGATATATTTATGAATGAGTAAATGAATTTTGTTTGTTATTTTTAGAAATTAATAAATGTTCCATTCCCAGTGTCTTATTCTTAAGGACCCTATTAATTTAGAATTATTGATCAAGTTTATTAAAAAAGTATAATTAGGCATTGAAGAAGGAGTAATTAAATTTTGTTTATGAATGTGATATATTTATGAATGAGTAAATGAATTTTGTTTGTTATTTTTAGAAATTAATAAATGTTCCATTCTCAGTGTCTTGTTCTTAAGGACCCTAATAATTTAGAATTATTGATCAAATTTATTTAAAAAAAGTATAATTAGGCATTGAAGAAGGAGTAATCAAATTTTGTTTATGAATGTTAATTTTTTTTGTTTAGTTCAGTTTTTTAAAAAACTATGTAAAATGTTTTATAATTGTTAGCCTGTAATGGAGAATTGATGGGGAGTTAATTATAATTTTTTGATGTATGATGTTGTTAGTTGTGGTCTTTTTTAATTCTGATTCTGTTAGCAGGGTGAATATAAGGGTCGAAGGTGTACTATTCTCTGTAAGTGGGTTTGTGTATAGTGTGTATTCTTATTTACGAAATTCTTTCTTAATTGTTGATTAACAAAATGATCAAATTTATTGAGTGAACCAATCGATCTTTATGGGAATGATTTTGAAAGGACAATATAATTGTATGCTTATGAAAAGTTTCTAGTGACGCATTAATTAAAAAACAAATTTTGGTTAAGAATATATCTCTGGGAGGGAAAGTTTTGGATTTGTTGATATTAGTAAAAATTATTTACAGTTGTTTCTACTATTTTTTATTAAAAACCTAATTGATCAGTTCTAGTAATCTATTTTACCTGTAGATTTTCTTCCTCTAGTTTAATCTGGTTTTTTCCTTTAATATGAGGATTAGAATTTAAAGTTTAAGGTTGAGTGGATCTATAGATTTTCTCCTCTCTTATCATCATTCTAACCTTAGCTAGGTAATATCAGTTTCATGATCAGAAGAACTAAGAAAGTTTGGTTATAAAATCTTTGTTGCTTCAGTATATATTGACTAGGGTTACATTTCCATGCATTAACCATTTCAGATTCAGTGAACACAAGGTTAATTAATTTTAAGATCATGCATGTTAAGTTAAAAATCCTTATAATATTGTACATATTGTGTTGCTCATGATGTTACAATAATGTATAATTGGTGTGTGAATATAGTTGGAGCAGAATCAAGATACGAGAAAACGATCGATTTAGTTGATTTGATAAACGTAAAAGATAATGGTGTAGATGTGATTTGCTGCTATGACAACGTGGTAAAAAGTTGCAAACCGGGAACAGGTGACGATGCTCATTGTAATACTCTTTGCCTGCAGCATCCCTGCGAAAAAGGTGGTCGGTGCAAAGTCTTTGGCCAGAAACAGCGTTGTCATTGTTTCTGCTAATTGTATCTTCAGTTGATTTTAATTTATATAAATAATACACAAAATAATTTTCATTCATATATAATTTATATGAAATTAAGTTTCAATATAAAATTAATTTTATACCATATATACTTTTGTGAAAGTGGTAGCTAATGAAGGTATGAACCATTTTGAAGATATTCAAGATTCACCACATAATATATGAGACTAAATTTTATAAAAAAAAAGACTCCTGCTTTCAGCTCACGACACATCAAGTAATGAAAAATAAAAAGAATGCAAAATCTGATTAATAAAATTTTAACTCTTAATAAAAAAAAAACTATACGAGTTTACAATGTATAATTTTTAAGTATATAAATTATGCTCCCAATAATTTTACGAGAAAAAAAGATCACATTTAATTGGAATTAAAAAAATGGTTGAGTTTAAAAATATCATTCATATCTTAGGTTTCTTTTTTTTTCTTTTTTCATTGTGTAATTTTTTCACAAAATTCTTAGAATGGTAAATTTTTTTTATTTTTATTATGAATAAATTGTATTGAGTTGACATAATTTTATTACAAACATATTTAATTCAAAATATTTTAATATAAAAGGTAGCATTAATTTGGATTTATTAAGAATATATTTAATTCAAAATATTTTAATACAAACTTATAATTAATTTGGATTAATTAAGATGGTATGGTATTGGAGGATTTGAATTGTTCTGAAATCTTGCCATAAATCATGATGATGTTGTGAAGGATGGTATGATTTTATTCTGAGTTAAATAAAATCATAACGAAAATAAAATCTAATCTACCTATTATGAAAATTTCGTAAAAAAAATTACACCGAAATAGAAAAAACCATATTTATGCCTATTATTGTTGTAATTTTAATAAATATAGTATAGTTTACAGAATTTAAATATTTTAAAGCTGCAACAACAATTTTTTTTTTCATATGTCTACATCTAGTATTAGAGTAATAACACTTATTATAATGGTATATGCTAAAAATCCCATTTATGGATTTTTGTGTGTCAAATTTACTATATTTTAAGGATCTCAATCAAATATTAGCAAATCTTTTGCTCCTATTTATATTTTTATTATAAACTTTAATTTTAATAATAGAAAAGTAATATTATAATCACAAAAAAAACTATAAATAACTATTTAAAATAATACATAGATAAAGTAATGTTTCAATATTATTTATAAAAGTATTCATGTTTAAATACTAATATATAGGTAATATTATATTAATAAAAATAAATTATAATTAATAAAAAATCACAGTAATAAACTTTTAAGATATAAAAATAATATATATATTTTCTTTTTTTAATATAATCAACATTTCTATTATAAAAAATAATTATAATAACAAATTTCACTTAAAAATAATATTTTACTAAGTTTTCTTTTTAAATTTTTTATTCACTTTCATGATAAACAAAGTACAATTATTTTCACAATAATCTTCCAAAATTTAATTTATTTATAACATATGTTTTTATAAATTAATTAAAATATGATTTATTATATACTCTATTATATATATAAAAAAAAAAGTGGTGAGTCTTGTAAGCATTTCAAATATCCTTAAATTCAAGAATTAAGACATTAAAGTTTCTATACTAAATATAACTTTTAAATCCATTAAAAGTTATCATAATTTGTTTCCCATGAAATTTACACCAAGTTTCATTTCTTAAGAGTGGTCTTTCATATTTTTAATGCTATTGGCCATTCAAAAGATTATACTAAACCTACATAAAATTTGAGAAATTTATACATATAAACACAAAGTAACATTACTATTTCAAATGTTTTTTGAATAATTGATTTTGTTTCCAAAATTGATTTAATTTCATGTTTATTCTCACTAGCTTTATTTTTCAAGTTCTTCTCCTATAAATGTAAAAATAATTTAATATTGTAACATAAAATTACATGAAAAAATAAAATCCAAATTTAAGATTATGCACTCAACACTGAAATCACTACTAACCACAAAGCTTTGGATCTATTCCATACTCCACAACTTACTCTCAATGTCTAAGACTATGCCCTCATCCAACCAAAAGATTCTTATTAGGGTGCATTACTCCATAATTTGGTACACGTAAAAGACCCTCTTATACTATCTGTACTACCCTTTCATTTTATTTTCTAAATTGTTCTACTCCTAAATCCTTATAATATTGTAAAGTTAGAATACATCACCAAAATTGCACTATTTTCCACACCAATAACATAGAGAGGTAATTCCTTAACCTAATATTTTGAAAGTACAAACTTTTCACCTATCAACATATTTTACATGAATTCCTATGTATTTGCATAATTTTCTTAGATTTCCATGTTGCCATGTTAAGTGAAGTGCAAATTTTACAAGCTTTTGAATTTCATTTCTAATATAACATGATATTACCACATGTAGCATGTACAACTCATACATATTACAATGGTACATTATATTAACTGTTTTCCATAGATTAAGGTTATTAAGTGAAATTAACTAATTAAGTAGTGAGATATAAATTATAATTCAGATTTTTTTTCTCGTCGAATAATTACTAAAGTCACTTTTAAAATTAACATCTTTATTTATTCTGTAGATGCAGGATTGATTCAATTTGGAAATATTGTTTTGTGTCACGGATTATGCATACATATACCTACCTACACAAAGTTCAGATGTCAATAAAACAAATAGCAAATAAGGTTATCTCAGTTGAGTAACACCAACAATCTCGTCATCTTATACATATAGCTTTGTAAGTATTATTCATCATGAATATAATGTTAAAGGATTCAGTAATTTCACAAAATCAGTGTGTCTAAAATATATCGATATTTGTACCGAAATTCCGAAAGCCTGTTTCCAGACTCAATTCCGATAACCAAATCTCCACCATATAACTAAACAAATAAGACAAGAACATCCTTCCATACCTTCAACACACCACCAGCAGCACCACTACCCCTCACTGGAATTCTCCTCTTTCAAGATTGAACCAGCAACAGAAACACATTGGTGAAGGAGAAGACCGTTTCAAATAAAAGTTCAAATTTCAAAACTTAAGGAAGTGCAGGTAGAAAGTAGGGGTCTGCAGGAAGCAACAGCTCCCTAATGCTCACTTCAATCCTAATTCTCACTTCTACTTTGAAGAACAAGCTTTTGGAGGACTCATATATAAGGAAACCGAAGAAGGGAGGTAGATATAGGAGAAGGGATATACGGATAAAATAGTAAAGGAAAGTAGTAATGTTAAAACTTCATCAAATTGAATAAAGCAGGAGAAAAAGACATATCTATGAATAATATAAAAAGATATCAGAAAAAACTCACTAATTGAATCTAAAAGGGTACATTGGCTTTCATATAATGAAATAGGTTTCACTCTCGGACATAGAAAAAATACAGTGCTGTCTCATGTCTAATGCTAATGTCTATTGTAATGGTGAGGGAGTAGACCATCTAACCCGTTAACACTAAACATACTTTCCTCTGTATTTAGGCTTTGGATCCTTAATAAGCTTGGGATCACCAGCCTCCCTTAAGTGACCATCAGCAGGACTGAAAACTGCAGAATGAAGATTACCATCTTCTAACCACTTTACATGATTCTCCCTGAACTCAATGTGCTTTTTCCTAGCCACCTCAGCTATCTCCTCTGTGTAAGGACCTGTCTTCACCATTGTCAGTAATACCCTGCTATAGCGTGAGCTAAGGATCTGCTCAGACGTAGATATCAGCTTAAAACACGGATGTTCTGGGAAATGGTTTTCAGCAAAATCATCTTCTCTCAGTACAGGATAGAAAAACACAAGCCTTCCCCCAATTACAAGCATCTTGGCAGCAAGATCAAGCAAATCATGCACACACTCAACTAAACTGTAGGGTGCAGTTGATGGTATGTGATCTGTTCTTTTGTCATCAGGAACGGTGTAAGGTTCCACAACCCCCTTTAGCAGCTTCCGACCACCAGATTTGCGTCCCCCAGCTCGTACTCCATATGGAGGATCACATATTATGGCATCAAATACCTAACAAATAGCAAATATATCAACAATTTTCTAAAGGAAATTTGCAAGCAACATTTTTTTTGCACTTCACGTGTTCTGTTTTCCTTTAAAACAAAATTAGAGATAATACCCCAGTTATCTTGCCAAATCAAGTACAAATCAAGTGGTGGCAGAACTTAACAGCCAACTTATTTCTATAATTTTATCTGATACCCAATTGCATCTAATCCGTATATTACATTACTATTCACCTTACACTAAGGTTCTCTTCATTCAAATCTTTGGGAAGAGGATAGCCGTGAAGTAGAAAGACTTTACACTGCTATTATACAGTAATAGAAACAATAAGATTTGGTTGATTGCATTCTGATCTCAGGGTGGCCTTATACGTATTGCACATAGTGGGATAATAATGGGATAATAAGGACATAAAGTTTGGTTGTGGTTGATCAGTCATTTTAAACACGACTCAATAATCAAATGCTAAACTCCAAAGAGATCTGGCAGGCTTATAGAGAGCAAGGTATTCAAAAAAACGATTGGCAGTCCAGGATTAAGTCTATTGCTAAACATCAGTACACCACTTTTCAAATCATCAGTACCACCAATCTATCCCTTGCATAATTTAGTAAAAATAACAGAAACCCAGATTCAACAGCACAATTACTGAAAAGAAAGTAAGAAATCCCAATAAATAATATTTTATACTTTATTTAGTTAGACAGCAAAAACACCAGTAAATTGCTGACATTGGAAATCTAGATTCAAGAGATACAGCAAGTGGGGTGTTCTCATTTCAGACAGAAAAACAGAGAAAAATAATTAAGAACAAAAGTATATTTTTCTTTTCAAATGATCACCTCTTTCAATGTAGGACGCCAAGGAGGAAGGTTGTTATCCGCCCTTAGAAGACCAACAGGCATAGGTAATCCATACTGCAAAATGTGCAACTTAATAAGTTCATCAGATTCAAATACAAATTATAAAGTATGCCTAAAATAGATAATTCAGGTGATAAATTCTAACAGTACAAACACAATGGATCACAAAATACCATTATAACAACTCATGACAGTGTTTGTTTGGCACATTTACCTGCTTAAAATTACTCCAAACATTACGGTCAGGACCGCGTCCATCACGGACTACCCTAATGTCAATGTCAGCACCCTAAAAAAGTTTAGAAAAGTTCTTGTTAAAGGAAAGAACTTGCCTGGAAGTAATCAATCGTAAAAAGAATGCAAAATAGGATAAGTTGCAAAAAAGATCACCCAGAATAGGAAGGAAGAAGCTGACCATGGTCATTGCTCCAAAATGAGCTGCTGCAACAAGAATACTTCCAGTTCCAACAAAAGGGTCATAAACAAGCTTCCCAGAAGTAGCTAGTGCTTGATTGGCCATTAGAAAAGCCATTTCAGCATCCATGGCTGTTGGCCCAAGATAATTACGGCTTTTCAACTGATAGGTGGGTATAAGCTTCCTATCAGCCCCACCCACTTCACGACCAAAGAAGATTCTCTTTTGTACAATTGGAGGAAGACCATTATTACCTCCATAATTATCTACTTCTATAAGCCAGAAGTTGTGATCTGGGTTTTTCAACTTTACACGGCCCTACAAACAAAGTGGCCAACCAATGATGGATATAAACTCTTGCAAGATAACACAAGTTCAATAAATAACGAGAACTTTCATTGATTATAGCCCATCTGACCTCTTAAACTAATAAACAAATGAGGAAAACAAGAGATCCGAATGAAAAAAGTAAAATAATACTCAATGCACTAGAATAGTTCAAAACGCTTGATGAATCATAATATAAAAATAAAATAAAATTGGTGCTTATTGTTGAAAATGTAGTTGATATTAAAAACATCCACTCAACCAAAGGGGTAACTGAGACATAAATCAGCAAACCCTTCACAGAACCTACAATGCAGTTTCCATCATGTTCAACCATATTAGACAACATTCCAATGAAATGGCAGTGAAAATCAAAGACTTAAACAGAATTGCTATTTATAATCAACCTACCTAGCAAACACTTAAAAGGCTGTCTTGAACCAATTAACCACTAGAGCAAGCATAAACACAATGTTTCCCACATTCAAGACAGCATCTCAAATTTCCCAATACTTTCGGAACCTACATAGCCCAACCAAAGCTGAGAAATAGGCTGATAAAAAATTTCACACCAATCAGTTCAAAGAACACCCTACGAACCTTGAAAGGGATATAAGAGAGCCCTTGAATGAGTTCCTTTTGCTCCTCAAGGCTAATGACCTTCCCGAAACTATCAACAGTAATCTTGAAAGTGCTATCAGAATCCAAGTACGGCAACTTCCTCTCATCAGGGTAACTCAAGACAGACTCTTTCAACTCCTCATAGCTACTCCCTTCCCCCCACAGCTCATACATTCCCTTCACAAGTATGCCTACAAAATTTTCACCCAAAAAAAGGATTAAAAATCGAAACTTTAAACAGACCCATAAAACAAAAACTAAAGATCATTCAAAAACTAAAGATCATTCAACGGTAATAACTGACTTCGGGTGGCAATGTTCCGAGCAAGTTGTTCGGAAGGAAGATTTACGAAATGGAAAGGTGAATCGGTGTGGTAGTGAAGAGGGAGCTTCCATTGCAGTTGGAAGGGAACGTCGTCGTTTTGGGGATCCTCAACGGCTCCAAAGAGTTGTGCCAGAGATTCCACTTCGGGTTTTCTGTAATCCAACAACCTATGGTAGAAAACGCACAAATACCACATCGTTCTCTTTTCTCTATTGGAAAACAAAACAAGGCAAAAGAGTTCGAAACTGAAGATAATCGAAGAACTGCTACCAAATCACAGCGAAAGAAAGTGAAAGTACTAAACCCAGCCCTAAACCCTCGCAGCCCTTTTCCTTTTTCTTTCTTTTTGGTATGAGATTTTCCAATTTTTTTTACCAAAACAATCACACTGTTCTTCCTTAACAAAAGTTACACTCTTTTGTACTTGTTTCTGTATATTATATTAAAAAAAAAGTATTTTTCATCCCTCTTAAGTATTATATTCATTTCTTATATTGCACCACTTTAGTAAAAAATAAAAAAAATTGCAACTGCTTAATATTTTTGTCATGTTTATAAGGAAATGTTAATGAATATATATATTTTTGTCATGTTTATAAGGAAATGTTAATGAATATCTTATATATCTTATTATATAAGCCTCTTATACACCAACAAAAGACTTGGGTATCTTATATATCTCTTTATATCTCTTTTTCTTATAGGATAGTTGTTATCGCAGAGGACCGGTTGGCTCTAGCAATAATAATATCTCCTCGTACTGATTCACTGACTGCTCCAAGATCTGCTCTTTAGTGTACTGAATGCTTTCGGAGATGTCGGCCGAGAGTACATTTTTGACGGGGATGAGCCCAGGTTTTCCCTATATTGGACTAGATCCCCTGTTCGTGTTGCGCCTTGGTCGCGGACGGGATTATCGGCAGAGGATACCTCGGCACTTGCTGTGCTTGATAGCTTACCTAGGGGTATCCCTGCCCGAGAAATTCTCAACACCTATTGGTGTGAAAACCCGAACGGCGTAGTGTTCGGTACGTTCTTCCCTTTTACCTTATCATTTTACCTTAGTAACTGTTTGATCATACTCTTGTTGTGCAGACATCCTTGTTGCCTGGACGCCCGCCATGAACAAGGTATTCAAGGACCTGATGTCGTCAGCACCAGCTGGGGAGAGCAGCAAGCGAGCCGCCAAGGATAAGGGGAAATCTGTTCCCCGGACGCCCGATCCTCCTCAGAACATTGAGCCGTTGGCCGCAGTCCCCCTCCTGCTGTCGAACAACCCGGTCCTTTAGAAAAGAAAAAGTCGAAGCGAGGATCTGACTGGTCTTCCTCTCAGCGGTCGCGTAAGAGTTTAAAGGAGGCTGCCACCGATCACGAGAAAAGTTCTACTTACAACTTTCTCAATAAAAAGATAATGGTGGCCGACCGTGTAGTCATCGGTCTGAACGATTACGAGAAGAACCAATTCATGCCCGCCACCCGCAAAGAGTTGAGAGATGCCCTCCTCGAAATGAATGCTCGGGCTCTCTTGCTTAGCCGGGTTGCGAGAGAGGAGTTGCTGAAAGATGACGCGGCAACCGTGGAAAGCTTGAAGGACGAGCTCGCCGAAGTGTCAACATCGCTGAATGTTGCCCAGGCTGATAATGAGCGGGTGAAGGGAGAAAATCTAAGCCTGAGGAAACTGGTGGAGGACTTGGGAGGGGAGAATCAGCGTTAAAAGAGCAGTGCCTGACGGCCGAGGAGAAGGAGAAGGCTGCGGCCGACCGGATAGACCACCTTAGCGAAGATGTTGCGGATTTAACTGATAAGATTACCAGACTGACCCTCAAGCTGGAGGAGGAGCGGCTACAGCGCAAGAAGGCCGAAGAAAACTAGGATTCATGCGTTCCGTGAGGCAGGCGGCCTACTTCTACCAAGTTTCGGTCGACGAGAGAAAGTTTGATAACAGAAAGGACATCTATCGCGGTGAGCTGGTGTCCGCCATGGATGTGCCGGATGAGGAGGATGAGGGCGACGAGCAGCCGGGAGGGGATCAGTCGGCCCCTGAAGTTATAGTTTCTGATTAGATGTTTTATATATGTATCTTCGGAGGCCAGTGTGCGGCCGTCTATTTTTTGACAAACATGTAAATACAAGTATTAATGATATCGACCATTTTACTTATTATTGGCTTGTTAATCGTGTGATCGTTTGTATTTGACTAGTATGTCGTTTAGTATATGTGTCGCTCATAAAATCCGAACGCTAAATTAATTTAAATACGGCTGTTAGCAGGCCGCGACATGTGGATCGTGATGTGCCTCTAACGGGAGCAACCCTTTGATCGGTCCCGACGATTGGTGAGCCGGGAGTACCTTGAGCGAAATCACTTTTCGGTCGGCTAGTTCGATCGCGAATAGAGGTCTCATGGTAAGCCAAGAGCACCTTTGAGCGTGACCACCTTTCGGTCGGCCGGTTGATCGCGAATTAAGGTCTCATGGTAAGCCAAGAGCACCTTTGAGCGTGGCCACCTTTCGGTCGGCCAGTTTGATCGCGAATAGAGGTCTCATGGTAAGCCAAGGTCCCCTGTAGATGTCTGCGGCGTGCAATGATATGCCCATAAGGCCTCGAGTAACTCATCGGCCCATTTTCCTTTGGCAGCTCCTAACCTTTTCTTCAGCTGGGACAAGATTACCTTGTTGGCGGCCTCCGCCTAACCATTCGTCTGTGGGTGCTCCACCGAACTGGTTATGTGTTTGACCCCTAGCTCAGTGAAGAAGGCTTCTAGCTTTCGGTCCACAAATTGTCGGCCGTTGTCAGTGATGACCGTGTGAGGAACGTCGAACCTGCAAATTAGCTTCCACGTGAAGTTTTGAACATTGGCGGCCGTGATTTTAGCCAGGGGTTCGGCCTCTATCCATTTTGTGAAATAGTCCACTGCCACAATTAAGAATCGCCGCTGTCCGGTTGCCGGTGGAAAAAGGACCTAGGATATCCATTCCCCATTTGGCGAAAGGCTAGGGAGCACTTATGATCTGCAAGTCGGTGGGCGGTTGACAGATAAGCGGTCCATTTTCTTGACAACTTTTGCACTTTTTCACGTATTCGGCGCAATCCTGGCGGACGGTCGGCCAGTAGTATCGGGCCCGGACTATTCTGGCGGCTAAAGTCTTATGACCGAAGTGCATGCCACAAATTCCGTTGTGTAACTCGTTCATCACATACTCGGACTGCTCTTTCCCCAGGCACTTTAGAAGTGGGGTCGTGAAGCCTCGTTTATATAGGTCATCGGCTATGAGGACATATCGGGCGGCTTTCTTGGCCAACACCTTATCTGCCACAGCCTCTCCTGTCAGCAGTGTTTTCAGGGTTTGGATAATGGGCGACCACCAGTCTTCCGTCATCTCAATGTTCATGCAATCTTCTTCCGATACGGTTGGGTTGCTCAGGGTAAGTTGAATGACAGTGTCGAATCTGCCTTTCCTTTTGCCTAGTGCAAGTTTATACAATGCATCTGCCCTTCCGTTTTTGCTCCTAGGCACATACTGGACCTCCGCATGTTGGAATTTGGAGAGGAGGGTAGACACATTTTGATAGTACCTTGTTAATAGCGAATCCTTTACCTGAAAGGTCCCGTTGATCTGACCGACCGTCAATTGGGAGTCGGTAAAACATTTCAGTTGCTTGACTTTCATGTCTCCTGCTAGGTTTAATCCAGCGATGAAGGCCTCATATTCAGCCTGATTGTTAGATGCCTTGAAGTTGAAGTGCAACGATTGCTCCACTTTCAGCCCGCCCGGGCTTTCCAAAACGACTCCCGCTCCACACTACTTACTGTTGGACGAACCATCCACATACAACGTCCATACAACGTGCTGCTCCGGTGTTTGGAGTTCTGACACAAAGTCGGCTAGGCATTACGCCTTAATGGGCCCTCTCGGTTCGAACTTCAATCCGAACTCCGAGAGCTCGACCGACCACGATATCATTCGTCCGGCCAGCTCAGGCCTCAAAAGGATCTTCCCCATCGGATAATCGGTCTTCATGTCACTGGGTGACTCTGAAAAGATGGTCGAAGTCTTCTAGCGGCATACACGACCGCCAACGCGACCTTTTCTATTAGCTGATATCTGGTCTCTACATCTTGCAAGGCTCGTCCTACAAAATAAACCGGTTTTTGGTCCTCCTGTTGAACCAAAGCTGCACTGATGGCATCCTCAGAAGGGGAGATGTATAATAGGAGCCCGCCTCCTAGCGTCGGTTTCTGTAGCATAGGGGTTGATGATACTGCCGCCTTTATCTCTGTGAACGTTCTCTCACACTCTTCGCTCCACTGGAATCTGTCCGCCTTTTTTAATGTTTTTACGATCGGTCTTATTTTTTCGGCCAATCTGGGTAAGAATCTGGAGAGTGACGTGAGTTTGCCAACAAGGCTTTGTACCTCCTTCAGAGTGGTAGGGCTTTGTGTGTCTAATATGGCCGAGCACTTGTCGGGGTTAGCTTCTATCCCCCTGTGTGTGAGCATGAATCCCAAGAATTTTCCTCCTTCTACACCAAGCACACATTTTGCTGGGTTGAGTCTCATGTTGAACTTTTGAAGCCGGCCGAATACTTCGTCTAGGTCGGTCAGATGTTGGTCGAACGTGGCGGACTTCACCACCATGTTATCAACATACACTTCCACATTCCGGTCGACCTGATCCTTGAACACTTGGTCCATTAACCTCTAGTAAGTAGCACCTGCATTCTTCAGCCCGAAGGGCATGACTTGATAACAATAGTTTGAGGCCTCGGTGATAAATGTTGTCTTCTCCACATCTCGGTCGTACATCGAAATTTGATTGTACCCCGAAAATGCATCAAGAAAGCTGAGCACCTTGTTACCGGCTGCCCCGTCTACCAGGCGGTCAATACTAGGCAGCGGGTATGCGTCCTTCGGACAGGCTTTGTTCAAACTCGTATAGTCGACGCACATCCTCCATTGTCCATTGCTCTTTTTTACCAACACCACATTTGCCAACCATGTGGTGTAATGAATTTCTTTTATAAATCCGGCCTCCAGTAGTTTTTGCACTTCGAGTGCAGCTGCATTCCTTCTTTCCTTACCCATTCTTCTTTTCTTTTGTGCAACCGGCCGAGCTTCCTTACATACGAAGAGTCTGTGGGACATCACTCTCGGGTCCACTCCAGGCATGTCTTCGGCCGTCCAGGCAAAAAGATCTCTGTTATCGGCCAACAATTTGGTTATCCTTTTGACTTCGCTTTTTGTCATGCCTCCGCCTAACCGAGTGTTTTGGCCTTCTTCTGCCAACTGCCACTCGGTAACGTCGTTACTCGGCTTCATCCTTACATCATCATTGATCTTAGGGTCGAGATCCGTCGTGGCAGCCATCCTCTGGACGACGTTTCTTTTCGCGGTCGTCTCAGTCGGTTTCAGTTTCAGACTTGCCACATAGCACTCCTTGGCCGTTTTCTGGTCGGCATAAACGGTCGCCACGGTGCCTCGGTTGGATGGGAACTTCATTGCCAGATGCGGCGTGGAGACTATGGCTCCAAGTTTGTTCAAGGACGGCCGCCCCAACAACGCATTGTAGGACGTGTTAACATCCACCACTATATACCTGGCAGAGATGGTCTTCTGTCCCCGGCCGGGCTCCCCGAACCTGGTGTGCAAGCCAACGTATCCTTTTGTGTCGACCCGTTCTCCGGAGAATCCCACTATCTGCTCATCCAAAGGGATTATCTCGCTTTCCTCTAACCCCATCTTTCTGAACGTCCTCCAGTAGAGCACGTCGACAGAGCTACCTTGGTCTACTAATGTCTTTCTTACTTCGCAGTTCGCCAGATCGATGGTGATAACCATTGGATCATCCTGCTGGGTATCGATTGCCCGGAAATCCCAGTCAGTGAAAGTGATATCTGACATACTACGACGCGCCCGCGGGCTGATCATGTGCACGCTTTTGATTGCTCGGAGGTGTCTTTTCCTGGCCGAGCTGGACGGTCCTCCCCCATCGAATCCTGCGAAAATAGTATTAACAACTGTCTTCCCGGTATTCGCACGGCGTGGGGGGCTTCTTTCTCTTGACTGGCTACTGTTCCTTCGCCTTTCCTCCCGTGCCCTCGGACTTCCACTTTTTTGACGAGGACTCCTCCCCCTGGGACTGCGCTCTTGGCGCCGCCCGTACTGTCGTCGCCTTGCGACATATCTCTGCAGGTGGCCTGCCTGGATCAGCTCCTCGATTTTGTCCTTGAGGGCCGCACATTCCCCTGTTATATGACCATGACCACGATGGTACCGGCAGTACTTACTCCGGTCGGCATCCTGGGGCGATACACCCCTCCTTGGTTCCTTAATGAGGTCGGTACTCAAAGCTTCCTCAAGGATGCGCGTCCGGCCGGTATTGACTGGTGTGTACTTTGTAAACCTCTGCGTGGCGGACATGTCCCTGTATCGTGGGGGGTTGGATGACCGGTCGCCCCTTCTCCCCTGGCCTTGCTCACCTCTCGAATATTGTCGCAATTCTTCTACCTGCATAAATTGAGTGGCCCTTCGGCAGAGATCGTCCATGTTGGCCGGGGGTTGCATGGCCAAACTATCTGCGAACGGCCCCGGCCTAAGCGCTGTGATCAAATATGCCATTGCTACTTCCGATAGGAGTCCGCGTATGCTGAGAGCGACCTGTCCGAATCTTGCCATGAAAGACTTGAGGGATTCCCCCTTCTCCTATCGGATGTTTACCAGCGCAACCGACGTCATCTGATGTGACTTACTCGTTGCAAATTAGGCTATAAATTTGGCCTTCAAGGTCCCGAAAGAGTCTATCGACCCGGGGGTAGGCAGGTAAACCAACTGAGCGTCGTCCCCTCAAGGAGGTTGGGAAGACCTTGCAATATATGTATCCGTCCGTCGTAAACAAGGTTAGCTGGGAAACGTACGAGTTGATGTGTTCGTCCGGGTCTGTAGTGCCATCGTACTTGTCCAATGTGGGATTATTCCAGTTGGGCGGCAACTTGGTTGCCAGTATATCATCGGTGAAGGGGAATTGGTGATCTGCCGAATCCTCAACACGTCGCGATGTCGCGTCTTGGTCGTCCTGGTGAGAATTTTCCGCAGGACGTTCTCGTTGGGGCTCGTTTCTTTCTCGGTCGGGTTGTGGTTGTTCGGTCGGTCGGGACCTGTCTCCTTCCGCATGAATGTTTCTACTATGCTGCGCCTTTTCGATCCTCTCGAGCCTCTATCAGAGCCTTTCATTTTCCTCTCGAAGGGCGTCGTTGGCACCCGCCTGGCGCAGCCGCTCTTCCTCCCTCTGCAACCTATCGTCTTCTCGCAGTTTGCGCATCAGTTCCAGCTCTCTTCGCATCTCGGCTAGGATGGTCGAGGGGTCTCCTTCCTGATTGACTTGCTGACCATCGTGATTGTTCCTTGTCGTCACCATCGTTGCTAGGTCAATCTCGGCCCCACGGTGGGCGCCAAAATGTATCGCACAGGACCGGTTGGCTCTAGCAACAACAATATCTCCTCATGCTGATTCATTGACTGCTCCAAGATCTGCTCCTTAGTGTACCGAATGCTCTGAAATTCACAGTCCCGGGAGGGGGGTCCTGCAGGCACTCCGACGCTCAAGTCAATTTAGGGTTAGAGTGTGCAGGAATAAATATCAGAGTTTAGAAATACCTGGCTTGAGATGATTGAGCCTGTATTTGTAAGTGTGGTGGTGGGCTTGATGGATTTGGGCCCATTTTCTCCTGTCACGGTTTTAGTAACAGAATAATAAAAGGAATTAATTACAAGATATTTAATTACCCTTTTGTCCTTACTTGGATATCTTGCTCTATATGCCACGTGTAGTTTATCAAGACCACTTATTGGTCGGTCTATAGTATCCGGTCGGCCGTACAGTACAATAGTAATTTTAGTTTTGGATTGAAATCTTTTAATTAGGCGAGAAAGATTCTCTACATAGCTTGATAATGGTGAATTTTAATTTGAATTTGGTGGGTGTGGGTTGATGAGAAGTAACGGGAGTGACAGGTTTGAATGGGCTTATAAGGCTCATGTTGTGGTGGATGTGGTTTCTCATGTATACCTTTCAAGTAATTGTTTTATTATTCTCATTTGGTTGTAATATAAAATAGAATTAAACATATAGTTAATCTCTTAGAAAAATTGTAAAATTTTATTTTGATCTCTTCATTTTTTTTAATTGAAAATTACTATTTTTAATCTTAATATTTATATGACCTATTTAACTATTTATTTATTAAAGAAAATATTAAGTAACCATTATAACGGTCACATAATAGTTGTGACAGTGTTACTATGCCACACATAAAAAAAATCTTAAAGATGTGTAAAACAAGTATTATTTATCTATCTTAAAATAAATATAAAAGACTAAAAATAATAATTTAAAATTTTGGAAGATGAAAATTAAAGAAAAATATTTTATAAAAAGTGAAATCAAAATGATAAAATTAAAAACAATAGAAAGAAAAAAAAATTTAGAAAGTATAATCAAAACTCGTAGATTTTTAACAAGTAAAAATATTTTTAGGCCTATAAATTAAATACAACTGGTAATATGTATGAAAAAAATAAAAAATAAAAAATAAAAAATAAAAAAACGTCATATTTTGAGGGTAACCTAGTAAGACTGGGTGTTAGTCCTGTATATATGTTGGAACTGTGTTTCGCAAAACTTCATCTTTATTTTCCGCTTCGGCTCAGTTAGGTTTTCCCTCCGCGTGTTTGCCCGGAACTACTCCTCCACTCATCGGTAATTTTCTCCCTTTTTATTTGTCTGATTTATATTTAACCCTGAATTTCATCCACTTTTACTCACTCAATTCAAATTCTGTCTGTTTCTGATTGAAAGTGATTTTCTAATTGTCATAATTCGTTTAGCAACATCGATTAGAAGCTGCATATGGTCATGGGTTTAGTCAATTTCGTGTTTGGAAGTCACGGGGTTGTTTTGCTTGCCTGAACTCTGGTCCCTAAAATTCACAATTTTATTAATTTGACTGAAATTTTTAATTTTTGTTCCATCATAGTTGTTTCTTGCCTAAGTTTTTGTGCTTTTAATCCAAGGTAGGTTTTTATTGTGACCTTTCTTTCTGCTACACTCTGCATAAAACTTGTATGAAAAATTCCTCCCTGAATTTTTCACCCACAATTTTAAATCGGATTCGTAAGTGACTGAGCCCTACCCTTAAAATGTGATATGGTGATTTTTTTGCAGTATTTCTTAACCCTCTTTAGTATTGATACATGCGTACACAATATTTCTTTATTGGAAATACACTCACTTTTTGTCTGTTAAGTTTTATTTTATTCTGTTTTGAAGTGTAGATGTTAATCAGGAAGTTGGGCAACATCTTTAATCATAGTCTTATGCTGTCTTTTGGTTCATAAATGGATCTGATTCCTAAAATTCTTGGAAGTTAATTGGCTATATTAATAGGGAGTTAGAAGGTGGGATGCCTTATCTTGCATAGTTAATTCAAACGTTATGTACTAATGCTTGTCTTCCTGCATTTATGCAGTTTAAAATGTCTGATGTGGAAGAGTACCGTTGCTTCATTGGTGGCCTTGCTTGGTCAACGTCTGATAGAAAATTAAAGGATACATTTGAAAAGTTTGGCAAGCTTGTTGAGGCAAAGGTGACCAGTATCGTATTGTAACTATAGTAGTTGTAGTTCATTTAGATGAGTCTAATGTTTTCAGTATCATAATTTTTGTTTGTGTAGAAATTGGTTTATGCTGTACTTTTTTTTCTGATATCTACAATTTATTCTCTCGTTTTTGTTCTAGGAGTAAAATTGCAATGCCTGATGAACTTGTTTATAACCAAATCAAGTGAACAAAATAAAAAGAAATATGTTTAATATCTTTATGAATCTAAGCATTATTTTTGTTTTGGAAATTGTTTTCATCATATATTTGAAACAGGTTGTTGTTGACAAGTTCTCTGGGCGTTCTCGTGGTTTTGGATTTGTCACATTTGATGAAAAGAAAGCAATGGAAGAGGCTATTGATGCTATGAATGGGATGGATTTAGATGGGCGAACTATTACTGTTGATAGAGCCCAGCCTCAACAAGGATCAACTAGAGATGATGGTGATCGCCGGGAGCGTGGTCGTGATCGTGATCGTAACCGAGATTTTGGAGGTGGAGGGGGCCGAGGATCTAATGGCGGTGAATGCTTTAAGTGTGGAAAACCTGGTCATTTTGCTAGGGAATGCCCTGGTGAAGGGTCCAGGGGTGGAAGGTATGGTGGTAGGGAAAGTAGATATGGTGGAAGCAGTGGCGGTGGTCACTATGGTCCAGATAGAAATGCAGACCGCTCTTCAGGGGGCCGCAGCAGGGATGGTGGTAGCCATGGAGATTCTGGAAATGATCGATATTATCGTGATCGTGCAGGACCATATGAGCGAGAGCGACGGGGATCGTCAGGAGGCTTTCGTTGATATAATTTAGTCTTTCAATGAGGTATGCAGCATGCAATGATCTCTTGTCTCTCCTTTCTTCCCTTTGTGTTTATGGTTCTAATGAATTTTTAATGGTGATTTTTTACAGCTTTAAAATTGAAGAGGTCGCTGTTAATGCTTCAACTTTCTTTTTCATTCCCACTTCACAATGCTCTGGACTTCTGGGATTGTTGTTTGGATGGATCATTGATACCAGTATTTTGATATGCAATACTCAGCACATTTTGCAAACTGTTTATGTTCCTAAATGCTGATCTTTTGGTCTAGTGAAATTATGCATACTTGACTTGCGGTCAAATTCGATGTTGTGCTCTATGCTATCTATAATTGCTGCTGCTGGGTATCTTGTGAATTGTGACTTTATTGCATGGGGAGTTGCGTATGACATTTTTGCTGCTGGATTACCTGATTCAGTTTAAGACGTATTGGAAAGTTTTGTTGGTGTTGGATGGGTGGGTTTTGGAAAGACCAAGATGGAGGTCCAAATGTGGAGTTTTGCTTCTTCTCATTGGGAGAAGGAAGTTTTAAAAGTAGAATGCCCATTTGGCTATCCCGTCTCAGGATCTTTGAGTAAAAGTAGTCAAGCGGGTAAATTATTGAATATTTGTCTAGTGCACCTACTTTCTTCTTTGTTAGATTTCTGCTTTGGCCTGCGCTTTATTAATGTTATTGACCTTTTGGCAGGATTCTTGGCTTAATGTGGTCTTTTTGGATTCATCATTGGGTTCTTTTGTTGCTAGTTGGGCATGCATGGTTTTTAAAACATAAAAAAATCTTTTCAGCTGCAAATGGCTACCCACAATTGCACTCAAATATGCATACCAACACTCTTGTTTTCTTCACGGGGCACTGATGGAAAGGGGTTCCTTTTTCTATGATTGTGGCACTTTGTTTGGGAGATCATGATCCGTTGAGCAACTGCGATCCATTGCTTTTTTTACGTTGTTGCTCTCTATTTGGTGGAAGATTGCTCTCATCGAACTTTTTACCTGCCTGCATGTAATGTTTTGTTTGCTGAGATCCAGTTTGTCTTACCATAGAGAGCTAGTGAAACCTCACTTTGGTCCCATATTTCCATGCTCTTCAACCTCAAGGTTAATATCAGATTTCAGATTGCCGCGTTACTTAACCTTCTCACTATGATTGGTTGTTTATCCCCAGAAATTTGTAATTCGGTTAGTATGCTCTGTGCTAAAAATTTATGTTTTCTATATATCTGTTGTCATGTTAAATGCCAAACTCTGTTCAATCCTTTGCTTTCATTCACTTTGATCTGATTATCTTTCCGAGTGTTATATCTGACCCATTTTCATAGTTGTATTAATTTGCTAATTTCTATGACTAATTGGTATCTTTACACGCTTTTAATCTCGGCTTAAATAAGTTTTTGATGACAATTTTTTTTTATCGGAGTACTGAATAATATATTTCAAAATTGAGTATCAAATAAATTAATTATTTTGGTTTAATTTTTGTGTCAGTTGTATTTCACGTGTCTGCTAAGTTGGTTTTGATATAATGTCACTGTATAGTATAAAACATTTCGATTATGGAGTTAAATTTTGTTAACTGTAGGAATTTAAATTAAAATATCTAATTTATTAGATATGTAATTAAAAGGAAAAATTTTATTGAGTATTAAAAAACAATTGATTATATATAGAGGGTTTAAAACTTATTATGCTTTTGATTATATATTGATGCACGGAATGATCATAGCATACAATTAACTTGATTATGCATGCATCTGATCTGACCTAAAGAAATCATCGTATTGGTTGTTTTCACCAAAAGGGTGTAATTTACATAAGTATGTAAATGAATGAATTTTAATTGGTAAATTTTTACCAGCAAGTCCCGCTAAGGTTACAAGCATGGGCTTGGTTTTAATTTTGTTAAAGCACTTTTTTTATTTTATTTTAAAATTGTGTTTGAAAGTAAGTTTTTATTTTTTTAATGGGTACTTTGAAGCATTTTTATTTTTATTTTTTTAAAATTGTGCTTGGTGGCAGGATTTTGATTGAATTTGTATTATTTTTTAAATGCTCTTTTAAGACACGAGGAAGATTTTGTTAAAATAAATAATTATAACAACAAAAGTTTATGTTTAAAAAATTAATTTAATTTAAACATATATAATTGTAGTTTTAGTTTGTTTTACTTTTGTTAGGATATATACATTTTATTTATTTCATAAGGATATTTTATATTTTTAGATAATTTGGTTAATTAATTAAATTAGTCATGTTAATTGAATGTAAACAAGAAAAATCTAAAATAGTAGTAAATTAAGCTCTTTCATTTTTAACTATGACATTGTTAAGGAAAGGTAAAAAAAAGTATTTGTAAGAGCTACTGTCTTGATTTTCTGAGTCTTCAGTATGATTCATATTTGATAAATCTATTAAGTGGTAACTTGGTAACTCATGTAGGAATTTGGGATTGTACATTATCATATAATTGACATTATTTTCATTTTTATCCTCTTCACTCCCATTCATGTTTGGTAGATTTATGAGTTAATAACGTATGGACTACACTGGATTATATATGGAGGATGTTGTCATTGTAAAAGTAACAAGATTAGAAAAAAAAAATTGATTGAGATGGAAAAGTATTATGAGTACAATGAAAGACTACATTGACTAGAATAGTATTGTTGGAGTTAGGAAATATTTGAAGATAATCCAATATTGATAAAAAGACTGTGGTTGAAGTTAAGGAATATCATATTGTTGGAAAAATAATTCCTTACTTGAGTATAATAAATAAAAAAGAAATTTCAATGTATTAGTAAGTAAACATACATCTTGTTAGTGATTATTGAAATGACATGTACCAGATAGTATATCAAATGTACTATTGAACATGTTGTACACTTCTATTATATATTTATTTTTTATTTTTACGTAAAGTTTCAAATACTTTTATTATAAAATTATAATATTACAAAAGTTAATAAAATATATTTTTTTTATAATTACTTTTTATGTACACAATTTGTTATAACTTTAATATAGAATTTAATAAAATGAATTTTATTATAATAATTAACTTTTTATTTATAGTTTTTACTTTTTATTACCAAGAAAGCGTAAACACGTAGATATATTACACTTTTGTTCCCACGCATTGTTTTAGTAAATATTTAGTTTATATAATTTAAACTCCTTTATAATATAAAAATAGTAATATAAAGTCTTTTAATCCTACATAAATGATTTCATGATTTAAATACTTTTATAATTTTTATGGAACTAATTAACTTTTTGTGGTTTATATAAAATTTATTTCTATGTTTTTGTTTTTCTAAATATTTTTATTTATTATATAATAAATGTGAGTTTTGATTTTAATAATTTTTTTATTTTCATTATTTAAAAATTTGAAATTGCTATTTTTTATAACATTCATCCTAAGATAAATAAATCAAGATTGGAAAATTGGGGCTTGGGAGTGGGGAACAGTCCTGGGATGATTGGCCTTGAGGTTGAGTTGGCCTAGGGAGATAAGGGTTGGGAAATCAAGTTTGAGGATGAGGAACTTGATTTTTGGGCGATAAACTTTTTGGTGATCGATCTTGAGTAATTCGTCCACATTATTAATTTTGGGAGATCAGATTTCAGTTTAGGATAACTCAATGTTGAGATAATTAGTCTTAGAAGATCGACCTTTAAGGGTTATCAAATTTTGAGAGATCAAGCTCAGATAAATCGGAAATATATCTCTTAGTACTATAACCTTTATGTACTATGGATAACTTTTTATATAAAAATTTAAACATTCTTTATGTTCTTTCATTTTAATTTATTTTTTATTGTTATAAAAAAATTCTAAAATAAATAAAATATACTTATTTTAAAATTTTTGAAAATAACTAGAAATATTATATGTTGTTATTATATTATGAACACTATAAAAGATATAACATAACTAACTACTTTAACTTCATTTGACAATATGAGTGTCTAATAAGTATCAATAACAATTACTTTCACCTACAGATATATTATAAAAACAAACAATAATTTATTAAAAAACCAAAAATATATTTAATGTTTAGTAAATTATCTTAAACTATGCATCCAAAGTAAATCCATTAAGTAAAGCATATATGTAAATGCATTATCAATTTTCATTTTTCTATCAATTCGAATAACTTTTTATCTTTTGTCAAATACTTGCAATACTTTGCCACCGTCATTCATAGCTTAAGAATGAAAAAAAGTGCATAACATAAGCTCTATACTAATTATGAGTGTTGACTTTTTCGACAAGTGTACCGCGTCAAAGTAATATAGATTTGTAAAATACAAATGTCGATCCACATAGAACAGTTTTGCTTATAAACCTAAGTTTTCAAGCAATTATGATTTTAGTATAATTTGATTCAATAAACATAAAAGAGTAATTAAAAAATAAATAACGATTATAAAAAAGGGTTTCAAAGATCTAGAAGGACTCTAGGATTGAACTTCATCTATCTCCCTCATTCATATTTTGGATTTGATAAAAACATACAATATCCATAATTACTCACAATTGATGCACATATAAAAATCATTCATACCGATTCCTCTTATATGAAATTCATAAGGAAATTTTATAAACATTGATCCCTTAGCTATTTAGTAAATTACCCAACATTAAGAATAGATGTTATACGCAATCAATACATCGAAACCTATCCCTAGTATTCCAATATATTGAGTATTTTCATCTATGTCAGAAACTTAAAAGTACTTCCCAGTTAAATTCAAGAATCAAATTCGAGACTCTATTGATCACATAAAATCTAACATTAAGCACAAGATAAAAATAACAATTGAGTAGAAATTGAATATTATATATAAAAATCACCAAAATACAAATGAGTTCAAAAGATTATATTCAATCCTAGAGATGAAGAATTAGCTACTCATGGTAGCCGTTACAACCCAAGGAAACGAAGATTGCCAGTGAAGAAGAAGAATTGATGAATTGCTTTCGTTCTTGATGGTTGCTCTCGTTCTTCCAGGTCTAGCCCCCTTAAGAAAACCTAAAATCGCCATTTTAAACTCATTTTGGGGCCTAGGTTGAGTGACTTTTCGCTTACACTGTTTTTATTTTAAATTTTTTATTTCTTTTCTTCATGAATCTTCATTTTTTATACCTGAGATTTCACAACAATAATTGAGATCAAATGATTTTCTTTAACTCAAGACTCAAAACCTAAATTTAGATCCAAAAACTTTCAAATTGGAGATAATTACTATTTTAAAAAACACTTAAACCCATAAGTACTCAAGCTTTCTCATGTATAAAAACACTCAAAATTGGTACTTATTAATGAGTATCAGTTTTCAAGGATCATTTTGGCAATATTTCTTATTATATACAGTGGAACAGGGATAATATGTCTTACTGGTGATGTGTGGATCAAAGATTATTATTTTTTGGAACATCAAGAATAAAATTGATAGGGACACTTAAGGAGTGCTCCAATCCTATTATAAGATAAATAACAAAAGGGTCCACAAACAAGCATGATTATAGTCACGGTCATCAGTTTCCCTACTTAAACCTTTATTTTACAATATAATATCGTATCTAATTACAAAATCCCTATCCTCACCTGACCAGACTCAAGGACTCAAAAAACACAAAAACAACTCAAAGAAAGTATATCTAGCTTTGATGTCTTCAATCACAATGAAAAATTCCTATTAAAAATTAATTTTATTGTTTGCTCCTCGATGCCTGTGTTGTTGCTACCTACACCAATATCCTGCACTGCAAATCAAACAAAACAAACCAAACAGGCTACAGACACCCTTTCCTCCTACCTTATAAAATGATTACATCCTCTTAAGAAATTACCTCTGCTAAACACCACTATACTAGCTAGGAATTCAATAAACATTCAAGAGGACACAAACGCCAATCAGAAAAAGAATAATTTACTCTCTTATATCTAAACCTTGTCCAAGACCATATTTTTAACTGTGCCAATATAAAGACTTATCACAGCAACGTAAAGACTTATCATGTGACCATCATATGCCGAATAGCTTAATAGTTGATTAATTCTGAATGGCATGCATAAAAAAGATTCTTCATTATTATTCAACATGGATTTTGCATATTAGTCCAAAACGAGGTGTATGTGCATGATATATATACATAATACGTAAATACATTATCACAGGAATCATTCAGCAAATGGGCATCATACATAGGATATAAGTAGTTCGGTTCTTTATTAACAGAGAGAGGTATAATATGCTTATTAATGAAACTCCAAAGAGGGAAAGAAGAAGAAAGAAAGTTAGCTCCCCAATTAGACATGTTACTCATTACAGAAAGCACCTGCACAATCTATACAATTCAAAGTTTAAGAAAAAAAAAAAATAAAAATGGAAGAGAAAACAACTGAAGTTATTTGTGCATATATGGTAGTCAAATTCAAAGTCTACTACCCAATTAACTCGTTAAAGCCAAAAATAATAGCCATAGTTATCCAACCTCCAATCACCACTATCACCAGTTCTTCTCACTAGTGTTTTACTTTTAGTAAGTACTGATACTATCCCTCCAAACACCAACAATGCCAAGATAGCCACAGAAATAACTAGCAGCTTATAGTCCCTAACAAAAACAGCTGTTAGCACTGGCACCATTCCACCAATAAGAAATCCAATTACTGATGCTAAGGAAGCTTCAAAAGGGTTAAGAAGCTTATCATGTTCCTCCACTTTGTAGTGTTTGTTATCGTGGACTTTCATTTGAGCTACCTCTGTGTCAACCGATACAAACTCTTCAATTGGCATGCTGCAAGCCCCAGCAACTAGTCCTAAGAAACCTGCAAAAAGCATGGCTATGATTTGTTCATTCAAAGCTTCAATGGCCATCATCAGTAAGGTGGTTATGAACAACCCAGTTTTGGCTCCAAACACAGCTGCCCCAAGACACTGTGCCCTTTTAGAGTACTCGGTATTGTTTTCTTCCACGTCTTGGTTAGGATTTGCTTCTATATCATTAGAGTGTTCGAGAATCTCAACATGGTCAATTGGCATTTCTTTGCTACCAGTGCAAAGAGAATCCATAATTAATGCACAAGAATTGTAAGGTAGAAGGATAAAGGGAAAATAAGAAAAAGATTGCTTGTGGAGGGCACACTCTCCTGATGGAAGTTATTATATAGAGATAGAACATAGAAGTAAGATTACAGTTAGGTAAGCTTGTTGATAATGGACCTCAGTGGTGATGGTGTGGAGAGCACTATGAAGGGTGGCCACCTTTCAATAATTCCCGAAGCTTTCAATTAATAATGAATGAACTTTTTTCATGGACCTGTTTGGATGTTTGTATGATTCATTTTATTTTGGTCAGTATATATCTCTAGTATATGTTTATATCATAAATGAGCACATCTAGTTGAGCTTTTTCTCAATTAATAATAGTAAAATTGGTCTTGCATTCAAGTAGTATATTGATTAAAACTATAATCATATACACTCTTTTATATTAATTGGAGGCAATAACACATGAATAAAAATCTTTATTTTATTAGCTTTTTAAGAGACAGGCACGCTGTATTGGTTGTTTTATTTATCAGTGATAAGAAATAAAATATATATATATATATATATATATATATATATATATATATATATATATATATATATGAAATACTTGGAGTGTTTTAATCCTTTTATACATCTGCATATAATAAGTAGCCTTCTCGGCAGAAACATGCATAATTTTTCAATAAATGCAAGCAAAAAGTTGAATATAGCAACTCCAAATTGAAAGAAATAATCAAATTAGGGTTTTCAATTTAGTCTGATTATGACATATGAGTACATCATATTATATATAAGATAAAAAGATTAGAACCTGAAATAGAAGAAGAACTTTGATTCATCATTTTGTTATTTTTGTCTTTTCCTGATTAATGGTCTCTACAAAGAATGAGAGAGAGAAGAGTGTGTAGAAACTGTGGCCAGAAGCTTATACAGAGAACTATCTTCTTTATTCTTTAATAGGGTAGAATAAAGACTGACTCTGGGCAGTTGTAGGGACTCTTCTATATATTATTAATTAATAATGGGCTTAGCTCACCTATTATCAGCTGACTCAATAAATATTCACATAATATAAACAATATTATTTTATGTAACCAAATAAATAATAACAATCAAATAAATAATAATAATAATGGCTACATAATATTTTGACAAATAAGTTAATCTAGAGAAATTACTAATTTATGTATGTCCACAAAATAATTAATCCAACACAAATAGCCCAGACAATCCACTATAAAAAGAGTGAGATCACCCTTCAATCCCTTTTATCTTATAGATTTAGTATTGACTATGTACTTAAGGATCTAAATTTTAATGTAATACAATTTATACGCAGACTACATCCAACTTCTATTCAATGCTTCTTGTTCAATGAATTTCTTTTTCTTTATCAGTAATTCTTTCATGAATTTAGCATAAGTTGACATTTGCTCTAAAGCTTTGGTGAATGAAATATTGATTTGTAACCTTTTAAACATATCCATAAATTTTGTAAATTGTTTTTCTTGATGGAGCATGTGGATAAGGCGCATTCTTTATAGGACAATTCTCACTTGATTTTTACTCTTTTAAATTTTCACCCTTCACATTCTTTTCTTTATTGTTCTCCTCTTCTCCCCCACACTCATTTTTCTCTTTCTCATCTCTTTTATTTTCTCCCACTTCTTCTTCAACAACTAAATTATCACCAATTCGTCTCCTTTAACTTTTCCAGTTCTTGTTGTAATTGACTTGAAATGCTCTTTGGCATTGGTTTGTGTGTTGGCTGAAAATTGACTTCCTTGTTGATCTGCTAATTGTTTAGCCAATTGTCCCACTTGTGTCTCTAAATATCTGATTGAAGCTTTTGTATTTTTTTGATTAGACAAAGAAGCTTGCATGAATTTCTCCAATGTATCCTCTAATTTGTTTGTTTTCTCATGAATTGGAGGAAGTTTTGGTTGTTGCTAATAAGGAGCTTGCATGTTAGATGGGTCTGCATCTTGGTTTCATCCAAAACCTTGATTCTGAGTGTTTCTCCATCCTTGAGGCATATTATTATGATAATTACTTGAAAAGCCACCTTGCGTTCCTTGATTACCTATGTAATGAACCTCTTCTTCTGGCATATTATTTTGATAAGAACAATGTCCATTTGGATGATCACCCTCACAGAAATCACACTTCATAGATTGAGTTTGACATTGAGAAGATTGCACAACATGTAATTGTTGAGGCAATTTTGATATTTGTTTGGTTAATGCTTCAATGTGTTGTGTTAGAATTTTGTTATGAGTTAGAATTGCATCTGTAGTGTTGAGATCAAACACTCCCTTCCTTTGAACAGTTCGTCTATCATGTTGAACTTGATAGTCTGTTAATGCTAGAGCATCTTGCTTGCTCTACATCCACATCCATCATTGTTCCTTTTCCTGCTGCATCCAATATCATCTTTGTATCAGGCCTCAGACCATTGCAAAAAAATATTCAGCTGGACAATATCTTCAAATTCATGATTTGGGTATCTTCTTAGCATCACTTTGAATCATTTCCAAGCTTCACAAAATGCTTCATTTGGTCCTTGCCTAAATGTAGAAATATCAGACTTTGCTTTGATGTAACGATAGAGCGGAAAAAAAATCTATGTAGAGATTTTTCCTTCTTAAACTCATTTCGTGCCTTGGGTTAGTGGATTCTCTCTTAAGCCAACTAGTTTTTGCTCAAGCTAAAGGGATACTTATCCTAATAAAAAGTTTCTCGCTCAAGCGAGGCCTTCAGTAAAAAATATCCTCTCTGGATCATTCTTGCTTGAGTGAGCCTATTTCGTTTGAACGAGTGAGCCATCTTGACTAAGCGAGTTCTTGTCACTTGAGTAAGCGACCCATTGCACCGAAACTCTGATCTGGGTGATTCTAGCTCAAAGCGAACCACTCTCGCTTGAGCAAGTCTTCAACTTTTCACTTTTTTGTGATTCTTTTCTTCGTGCATCTTCCAATCTTTCATTTTTTTTATAACTTGAAATTTACATAAAAGTTAGGATTAAATGATTTTATTAATCTCAGAACTCAAAACATATATTTGAATCCAAAAACTCTCAAATTAGAGATAATTTATTTCAAACAACAATTAAAACTAAAATTACCCAAATTTTCTTATATACAATATACTCAAAATTAGCACTTATTATTGTCTTATCAATATTATTTTATAGTCAGTTAATTTCCAGCATAGAACATAGGTCAACACTAGCATTCATAATTTTATCTCCTTTTTATCAAATATTGTTTATCAATGTTTATTACCTAACATTCTAAGTCCCTAACCTATGGCAGTGATTGGACATATGCGCTAGTTAGAAAATAAGAAATTAGCACCTGGATATTTATGTGTGATCAAGGTCGATGCTTTTGAGTTGTGCAACAGATAAAATTTCTTGAGCATCTACTTTTGCATTTTAAAACATGATATTATTTCTATGAAACCAAACACTAATATCATTGTCAGACATGAAATTACTAAGTGAATGGATAGCTAACATCAATTGTCGCCTCTGAATAGGATCATTGTTGAGGCGACTCCCATTTTTATTTTCTTGATTTTCTGCCCTTTTGTGGCTTATTTCTTCTACTGTCAAGTTTCGCCTTCTTAGCGTGATCTCAGGGTTGATCAACTCCTTTCCTATGAGTTTCATATTGATGTTTTTAATTCCTTCTTCTTATTCATAATTATTCTCGCTTAAGTCCCCGCTTCCTTTTTTCCCTTTATCTTCTTTGTCTCCAGCTTTTCTATCCGCTTTTAGCACTCTCATCTTAGATTCTAATGACTCTCTGTTCATGATTTTGTTCCTTCAACAATCATGTTTTCTTTTTTGTGACATAGATTGCTCTTCCTTGTGTCACCTGATTGTTCTCATCGAAAGTATCAAAATTGATGAATGTTTTGATATGTGAGTCAAAATCTAAATAGATTGATGTTGTTAGGTTTAAATCATGTTTTTATTTAATCGTATTACATTGGCGCGATGTTGACGTATTTATTGTAAAATGTTTGCTAAAAACTCTATAAGGGGCGGAACCAATGTATATGTCTTTTTTGTTTGCACATATTAATCCTATACTTGATATTAAATATTAAAAAACCCTATAAAAAAATCCTTGTTTTAGTAGGGTACTAATAAGCAACATGCATACTCAAAGTTATGAATGATAAGTGAATGAAAATATTGGAGAATAGACATAGATTTAGTGGCGGGGTTATCAAAAGCAAGGGAATGTTCCATTGCACATATAATATAAGCTAGGGTGGTGCCGAAAAAAATAAAAATAGAAAAAGCTAGGGTAGTGGCAACCCCTACATTGATTATAAAAACAATAAATAATAAAGCATAACTTTATGGATGTGAGGATGGGGTATTTATGATTAATCAATTCAGGGGTGTGTGTATTCCACAAGAAAGCCACATGCCACTTTGAATATGAAGAATTAAATACTTAAAACGAGTGTGATCTCAATCCCAGTTCGTTCAAATCTAGAAAAACAAAATCTTAAATGGAGACATGCATTATGTTTTATTATTGTTAATTTTCCCGTAGTGGATTCTTGTGGATGTACTTTTCTCTCCAACTTGAAACTAATTACTCCCCCACAATCATGCATGCAAGGTCTTTTTGTAATGGAGTCACTAATGATCCTTATGCTCATGTCTTTCATATATGACATGGGTCTAACCTCTAATCTAATGTATCCTTTGTAACAATTGAAGAGAAAAATAAAATGATCTCGTTCTTAAACAAAACAAATGCAGGGAGATAGTATTCCAGAAGTTAAATAGTGAACACTCACCAAAAGCAGATAACTCCTCATTGAAATGGATATTATTCCAATATGTAAGGAAAAATTAGAAAAAAAAAATAAAAAATAGTGATAGCACACTAAAAGAAAGCTAAATATATATCGCTGAAGTCACTTTCAGGGAAATGTTTATTAAATTGCAGAAAGATAAACATAACAGCTGAGTTTTGGCTGTTTTTCCTTCAAGAAAGTGCTTAGCATGTAGCTTTCGTGCGGATTACACACTCCTCACTCCAATTTATTAATTACACACTTTACTTTAATGGCCACTATCCCGTGGAGTGCACACTCTCTAACAAATATAATACATACTCTTTAATCAGAATCTCATGCCAAATCTGAGTCTATGGAATGCTATATCAAACCAATTGTGTTTCTTCCTGTGGGATCTTTACATCAATAGCTTCAACTGTTTAAGTTACATATTGATTTCTCTAAACAAAAATTCCAAATTTAAATTTTCCTTGTATGGTGGAACAGTTATCAGCAACATGGATCCTCTCATGAAATTCAAACACGATATCTAACGTCATAAGAGACAAATATAGACTGAAAATATTAAATAGGTTTCATATTCACTTAACATTCACCTCACTCTACTCATTTAAAATTAAGGTGAGGGTTATCCTTTTTATTTATATAATAATAATAATAATAATAATAATAATAATAATAATAATAATAATAATAATTTTTATTATATTTATGAATGGTTTAATAAAGATTCAACCACAAATAACCTTATAGCTAATAAGTTTCCATAAAAACGAATTTTGCTTATGACATTAATTTATGACTAATAAACTTCACCATAAACATTAATTTTACTTAATATAATGTATATTATAATACGAATTCAATAATACTATATAACTTATGTTAGTGACATTGACACTGTAAAGAAAGTGTGGTAATAATTAATTATAATGACGGTGATAATAATTATAATTAAATTAATAATATTAATGATGACGACGATAAAATTTTAATAGTTATAATAAAACATAATTTGATATATATATATATATATTTAAAAATAATAATCATGATAATAACACTTGTGATCATGAAAATTTATGACAAAAGTTTCAGAAATAATGATTATTATAAAAACTGTCAGATGAGGTCAATAATGATAATATGTAAATATAAACTCATTATTGATACGATGATAGTAGACACTATACATATGAATAGCGATATGATAATAAAAAAAAGTGTGAAAGTGGTGATATAATTAACCATGATATCCACAATGTAAATAATTATAATAAAGATAAAGATGATACCGTTTATCGGCGAAGAATACAAGAAAAATGAATCATCTTATCATATTACTTTTCACCTTAACTTTCCATTGAAAATAAGAAAAACACTACACTGACATAATATGATAGACAATACAAGAGAATAAACAAAATAATATCATGTTGTGCATAACAATTTATTGCATCCAACTACAAAGGAGTCCTTAACGTACGTAGCTTATAACTTCGTCTACATTTTCTTACCTCTAATAGTAGGGTAAACTTAAATCACATTACTTAAAAAGAAGAAAATACAATAGGCGGATGACTTTAACCAATACATAATTACATAATTCACATGTGATGACCAATCGAATATATAATGATAATAATGAAAAGTCCCACATTGTCGACCAACTGAGTACTCTCCGATACATCTCTACAAGATCAATATATTATACTTATAAATAATCATCAAACACGTGACATCAATAGAATAACCACATGACAATCATCAACAGGGACACTCTGTACAGTAGTTTGTATAATATACTGATAAGTTAGACTTCCAACCTATTTACTTGAAGGCTCGTCTAAATCCTTTAAAAGGAAAGGTAATCCCAAGAAACAAAATACTGTTACTCTAATCCTATATACCTACATTATTCGGACCTTTAATGACTTGAGCGTCAGAGTGCATGCAGGACCCCCTCTCGGAATTGTGAGCATTGGGAGAACTTGAAGAACGGAAGACAAGACTTTACGAACCGGTATTGGCGACTGAATAACATCCGAAGATAGGAAATGAAGGGAGACAACCGAAGACATTGTTGTTGATAGAGTTAATCAATCTCTTATAAAAACAATATCTAATATAAACATAAAAAATAAGATTTAATTTTACCTAATTATAAATACAATAGTTTTAATCATCTTTATATTCACGACTATATAGTCAAATTAACACGTAAGTGGTCTAAATGCAATGATTTTTTGTAAATTTTATCCTTCAATCTCGTGAAAAAGATGTGCTTGGAAATCAATCAGTTCTTTTCCCAAGAGTGTCTATGAATACTTTATTGATATCACTGTGATTAAAAATGGATAAAAATTAATCACTTCATGCTTTCCGTAACTATCCCCTAGCATAAATAAATGTCTACTTAACTTCTATCTATTGGCTTGAGACATTATGCAGCAAAATCAAAAGAGCTGTGTTATTCGTACACACAAAATCTATGTAGAAACTCCATAGTCTTGTGTTGCAAGCTATCCAGATGAGAATATATGTCAGACGGGGCCACTAAGAAAAGCCATCAAATGCAGATGCTAGGAGTAGAAGATACATTCGTCTGTTACTATACGAGATTTTAAAGAAAAAAACAGGATCGAACACATTTACAATATGGAAGTTTGAACACATTTAAGCTAAATGCTCATCTATTCATATTGTCACCATCTAACTATTACATTAATCACCCATGTTATAATTTTCAAATTAATAAACCAAAACTAAACACATGATTGGAGCAAGGAAGACGAATAATGTATAAGGTGGAATATCTGAGACCTGGATCCACTTTTTGGTGGAGAACTTTGAACGCGAGCCATGTATATTTTTTAAGAAGTCACTAACTGCAGCTAGTGCTCTCCTAATCACCATCATAACGCCTTTACCAATATTTAGGTCCATTGACACCTAAAACTTTACGATTCCTCGCTATAAATATTCTTCATTGGAAGCGTGTGCTCTTCACAAGCTCTTAATATCTCATAATTCCATTATTTTCCTCCTTTTCTATTTCATTATTCCCCAGCTTCATGGCAAACCTTGGAGCTAGAATTAGTGATATTTCATCAAACCAAGTTGAGATCCCTATCCATTCTGATGGTGTGGAGCCAAAACCAAGTGAGGAGAGCAACATTGACTACTCACAAAGGGCTCAGTGGCTTCGAGCAGCAGTGTTGGGAGCCAATGATGGGTTGGTCTCTGTTGCCTCACTTATGATGGGTGTTGGAGCTGTTAAGAAAGACATCAGTGCCATGCTTATTGCTGGTTTTGCTGGATTAGTTGCTGGGGCATGTAGCATGGCAATTGGAGAGTTTGTCTCTGTATACACTCAGTATGACATAGAGATGACTCAGCTTAAAAGAGAGAGGGAAGCTAATAACAATAGAGGAGTGGATGGAGAACCTCAAAGGGAGAAGTTGCCAAACCCTTTTCAGGCTGCACTGGCATCAGCACTGGCATTTTCTGTTGGTGCTTTGGTGCCAATGCTAGCAGCTGTGTTTATAAGGAGTCACAAGATTAGGATGGGAGTTATTGCTGCTGCGGTTAGCCTGGCCTTATTGGTATTCGGAGGGGTAGGAGCAGTTCTTGGAAAAGCTCCTGTGACGAGGTCATGTCTCAGGGTTCTGATTGGAGGTTGGATAGCTATGGCTATAACGTTTGGCCTCACCAAATTGATTGGCTCTGCTGAACTTTGAAATTCATTGACATTATTAGTAAAGATTTCATTGGTTGTGTAATGAGTACTCATGTTAGCTTGTTTTCCATCCATACATGAATTTTAGAAATTTTCAAAGGACATGAATACAGCCAGAAAGAAATTAATATCAACTTTGTTAGTCTGTCTTCCTGAAGAATCAAATTGTCCTCAGTTGTATTATTTTGTTTTCTTTGACAGAATAATATTATAATATTTTTATTTACTTTTTTTCTTCAATGAAAAAATAGAGAGTATTTCTATTTTCATATCTTATATTCATTTTTGTTTGTTGTTGTTCATCTCTCTATTTCATAATATGGTATTAAAGCTTTTTAGAGCTCTAGTTGCTACATTTATTTATATCTAAACTTGTTGATCTCTCACAAGACTACTTACTATACTTGAATAGAGTTTGTTATCCTGTCACACAACATGAGAAACAAATTTTTGTGATAAGTCCAAAACAGTGATTATTATTAACATAAGAAATTATGGAAGATGAAATACTTCTAAAACTTGCAATCACTCCTTATTAGTAGAAGAAGCCAAGAATCTTTATTAGTTAAACACAAAATTCTTGGACAAAGGAAATTAAATCAAAATACAATATGATAACAAAATAGAAATAAAAAGAATTGAGATGATAATGAATGTCCAATCTTGGTGAACCACCTCCAAGTTCACACATAAAGAAGATTCAAAAAGAGAAAGACTCAAGAAAGAACTCAGAAAAAGAAAGGTGAATATAGAATGAAAGATAATAAAGAATTTCACTTAAGAGTATACCCTCAATAGAATGCTTGAAAGTCCTTTAATAACCTATTTCTTGAACACTTGTGCATAATTGTTATAAATGAATATGTTGCCACGTCATTCTAGTTTTTTCTCTACCTCAACCACCTTTTAACACATCAACTTGTTTTCCTTTGCTATATGTTACATCTTGATTAAGCTTCTGATCAATTAAGCTTCTGATCAATTGTCAACCTTCCCAACCAATATATATAGCAAATATCATTAGATTGTGATACATTAAAGTTCCTCATTAATCATGTAATACCCTACAAAATAGATATGGAATAAAAACTAACCTAGAATTTAGTTTTAGAGATAAATAAGATAACATCTAAATTTTTTAATAGAAAAATTGTTTAAGTAAATAAAAGTTAGTTATTTACCTTTTATTTTTATAACAACCACCAACTCTCTCTCTAAGAAGATATTTTCTTTTCTTTTTATAAAAACCACTAATTATCTCTAAGAAAATATTCTGTTTATAAAAGCTACCAACTCTCTCTTTTTAAAAAAATATACAGTTTTATTTTTATGAAAACCACAATCTCTCTAGAACAATTTCTCTTTAAAGTTTTCCACCTTGTTTCTAGATTTGTGATCTCATAGGTTATCATATTGACAATAAGAGGACACTCCTATATTCGTAGCGTCGAGTAGATCAAGAGTGTCCGATCAAATTTTTGAAAAAGAGTTAAGTTGTCTATGATTTTAAGGTTTTAAATATTTTTACTTTATAGAAATAAGAGAAGCTAGTTGTATATTTTTTTATAGATATTATAATTATTAGGTATTTTCAATTTACACTATTATAAGCTTTCTCAAAATCTAGTAGACACTTCTTGTTTTCATGTTTTACTTCATCAATGACTTCATTAATAACCACTACACTATCTAATAATCCTCTACCCTTTAAGAATTTTGATTGTTTGATATCTTTTTAATTTTGCAACACTTTTTTTAGCCTTCTAGCTAGGATTTTAGATATAATTTTGTACACACAATTAACTAAAAAGATTGGCCTATATTCATCCAACATTTGTGGGTTTTCTTCTTTAGGTATTAGTGTAATGAGCGAAGCATTTATACCTTTAGGCCATTTTCCACAAGTGGAAGTTTTTTATTACTCCCATAATTTCATCCTTCAATATTTCCCGTGCCTATTTTATGAAATTGAAATTAGATCCATTAGGTCTTGAGGTTTTTACTACCCTTACACTCCCAAACCACCTCTTTCACTTCTTTTTCACTTATAGTTCTAGTTAGTCCTGCGTTATTCTTATTCTTATAATTCACTGATCCTTTAGGATTGAGTGTATTCATCTTGACTTTAACTCTTGTTTTCTCAGTGAATTTATTGCTCAAATCCTTCATAATTTCCTCTTGACTCTCATCGATTCCTCGCACCATTCTCTTTCTATGTGTATACTTTTTTTTTATATATATATATATAATTTTCAACAACCATTTAATTACCTGATGGGAAAAAAATTTATGGTCATGCCCTTGACTCCAACTACTTTAACTCTTACTTTCTGCTCAAGTAAAGTTTTCTGATTAAAACTTATTTAAGTCTTGTAAAGATATTCCTTCTCTTGTCCCTGCCCTCCTGATCTAGATTACTTTCCTCATCAGTTTTATCTAACTGACTTATTCTTAGCATTATTGCTTCTTTGTTTTTATTCACATCTCGAAATGTTTCTTATTCTACACTTTAAGATCCCTTTTCAACCTTTTCCGTTTGTCATACTTATCCTGTCCTTGTTACCTGTAGTGACCTAACTTTCAATATGAGTTATTCAATTTCTCATTTTAGCCGAGAACATCATCTACCTCTTATAATTTGATCTATTTCTAATTTAATAAAAATGTTGCATGGATTTCCACATGACTACCTTACAATTCCACAGGAAAATTGTATATTTCATATTCGCCTATTATAACCTCAACATATAAAGTATTTGGCCACTCCTTGAGACCTTTTTTGACCTCAAGCTAGGATTGATATTTGTTTGACACACAAGTATTTCAATCATTACAAGAAATTAGCCATTTTGCTATCGAAAATTAAATACCAATTGATATTTATAGATTAATTATTAGTTACACACAAATGCTTACATAAGAATTTGAATTTTTATTATCTGTTGATATATCCGTATGAATAAGGTAATTTTTCATTTAACATTGGTAAAAATAATCAGAGAGAAACTTTACTATGATACAAATCTCCTTGCTAATGCTAAAACCATCGTTTTTCTTTATAATGTGTACACTCAATACTTTGGTGATATACAAATCCCGGTTTAATTTTGGGAAACACGTGCCCTCTTACAAGTTTTCTTAGTTTGAGCTTGGTCTATCTCCCACAAACTTTGGTAACTACTTTATTTTTTTTATATTATAGTATTATTATGAATACAACAAATTAAAAACAATGGCAGCTATATAATTATATACAAGCATTTCTTTTATTTAAAAAGAAAATTATAGAGATTGTAATTTTTTACTTGATGAAAATATTTCTCTAGGTTAGTATATTTTATTCTTATACTCAACATAGGTTAGTAGTAGCCCATTACTGATTAATAAAAGTAAATTATGAAACAAGTGGATTTGAGGATCCAAGTATTTATGATTTAATAAGTTAGGGGAGTGTGTATTCCACAAGAAAGCCACACGCCACATCATTGAATACCGAAACATAAGAATTAAAATTAAAACTATCATATTCTCATTGCATTTCATTCTGTTTAAGAAAATATCTTAAAGTGGAGATGTGCATTATTGCTTTTTTATTGTTAATTTTCCCATAGTGGGTTCGTCAGGTTGTACCTTTTTTCTGCTTTGAGGATATACTTAAATTCCCACTGAATTTCTCCAATTTTAAATTTTTAACGTGTTGAATTTCACTTTGTTAGGTATTCTTATATCAGATTCCTTTCTCTTTCCTTTCCCACAACCATATAGTTTCTAACAAGTTCTTTTTTATGGCCTCTTGCTGTTTGCAGTAGATCGATCTATAGGATTCCATAACATAGTTCCAAGCAACAAAACCCATTTAAGGCCAACTAGTAAATATGATTACCATAATACGAGAAGGATTTGTAATACCTGGTTGTTTAGTAGATGCTTTATCTTAAATTCATGGATTTTAGCACTCTTACATAATTTTAAATACTCCAAAAAATCATTTCAATGTTAAAATTTTAAATGACTATTTAACTTGATTCATACCAAACCAGTTAAATCATATTATTTGTTTAAAAAACTCATTTAAACACTGCGATGTCTTACTATTTAGGAGAAAGTTGTTGGTAATATTGATTAATTTTAAACAATTCAGGTAATAATATACTAAATAACAAAAAACAAAGAGGTTTATCATCGCAAATCAATGCTTTTGATTTTTAACTTCCCGTATTCATACACATATCTACTTTCTTTCACATGTAAAATTATCCTGAATGATGTTACACTTCAATTATATTCTTTTCTTGCTCCAAAATGAAACCAATTACTCCGCGACAATCATGCCTGGCATTTTCGAATGAAGTCTGTATTCCAATTAATGCTCATTACGTAAGTATTCATGTTGCAGAGTTTGTATGTCGTATATACTCAGTACAGATATACAGACTGAATAAGGATTCTATGGTGAGCACGTTTGTATTTTGCTCAAACAACTTAAGGAATGAACAACATTTTATCTGGTTAAAGTGATTAATATAGGTCTATCTGCTCTTTTCTAATGTATCTCTTGTAACAGTTGAAGTTGTAACAGTCGAAGAGAAAAGAAAAATCTATCTCATCTAAGATATGTATAAACTAAACAAATGTAGGGTTGTTGAAAGAAATGTATAATAATATTTAACAAGTTACTTTACGGAAAAATTTTCTTAAATTGCAGAAAGATAAATTTAATGCCAAGTTTTGGCTGTTTTTGCAGAAAGTGCGTAGCCTTATAGCTTTCGTGTGGATTACACACTACTGCAATTGAATATTCACACACTTTAATTGGCACTATATCCCGTGGAGTGCACACTCCATCAAATATAATATATATATATATGTACACCTCTTTCTATCTCAATTTTAACTCTTATGTAATGTTAAATCAAGCCAAGTGTTTCATTTTTTCTTAAATGGGATCTCTTCCTCTATCATTGTTCAAACTACTTAAAGTTTATAATTCTCCTAGTTTAATTTGTCACTTCTATATCTTTAAGCATGGAAATCTTTTATGCATTCACTATGTTCGAAAATAATTGTCATTTTAAGATTTTTAATTTATTTTAAGTTACTTTTCATTTAGAAAACTAAAATGGAATTTATTTTATTTTTCAATTTTAACCTTACTCTTACTTGTTTGATATCTTTACTCAAATGAATTCTTTTATATAAATCATAGCCACTTCAAAATTCCTAAACCTTAAACGCATATAGTATATCTAATATAAGCATAGAAAATAAGATTTAAATTTAATTATGTATGAATTCAATAATTTTAATCCTCTTAATATATAGAAGATTACAAAAATATCAAAATTAATTCCTTCATGCTTTCCCTAAATATGCCCCGAGCATGAAGGAATATTTGTCTATCTTCCATGTCTTATGCGTTTAGACATTGAATGCAGCAAAATCAAAAAGATAAGTCAGATGTGGCCATTACGAAACGTCATGAAATGGTTCGAAAACTTTCAATCATGAAGCTGGGAGAGACATTCTTCTGTGACTATGTGAGTTTTTAAGGCATAACCGTCACTGAGACTACACATATGTAAGCTAAACGTCCAATACTTTCAAAATAATAATGAACCCAAAACTAAAATTATTGAACCAAGTAAGATGAATACTATATTACAATGAGGTGTAATATCTGAGACTTGGATCCACTTTTTGATGGTGTATTTTTAACGCAAACCATTTATATGTTTTATCAAGTCACTAACTAGTAGCTAGTGCTGTTCTAATCACCATATCACGACTTCTTTATCAATATTTAGGTCATTATGCCTCAAAACTTAACTATCCCTCACTATAAATATTCATCCCTAGAAGCGTGTGTTCTCCACAAGCTCTTAATATCATATAATTCCCATCAATTTCCTACTTTTCTATTTCAAACTTCGTTTTACCTTTATCATCCCACATGGCCAACCTTAATGGAATTTCATCAAACCAAGTTGAGATCCCTATCCATGCAAATGGTGTGGAGTCAAAACCAAGTGAAGAGAGCAACATTGACTACTCACAAAGGGCTCAGTGGCTTCGAGCAGCAGTGTTGGGAGCCAATGATGGGTTAGTCTCTGTTGCTTCACTTATGATGGGTGTTGGAGCTGTTAAGAAAGACATCGGTGCCATGCTTGTTGCTGGTTTTGCTGGATTAGTTGCAGGGGCTTGTAGCATGGCAATTGGAGAGTTTGTGTCTGTATACACTCAGTATGACATAGAGGTGACTCAGCTTAAAAGGGAGAGGGAGGCTAATAACAATGGAGGAGTGGAAGGAGAACCTCAAAGGGAGAAGCTGCCAAACCCTTTTCAGGCTGCACTTGCATCAGCACTGGCATTTTCTGTTGGTGCTTTGGTTCCAATGCTAGCAGCTGGTTTTATAAGGAGTCACAAGATTAGAATAGGAGTTATTGGTGCTGCTGTTAGCTTGGCATTGCTGGTGTTTGGAGGGGTAGGAGCAGTGCTTGGAAAAACTCCAGTGATGAAATCTTGTTTCAGGGTGCTGATTGGAGGTTGGATTGCTATGGCCATAACATTTGGCCTCACCAAATTGATTGGCTCTGCTGATCTTTGAATGTTTTATTGTGCTGTGGTAGATGCTAATATTTACTAGATTGTGGCTGCTTTGATTAAGGGAACAAGAGTGTGCTGTCACACTACATAGCTCTCCCCAAGGATATTAGGGTTCATTCTGTTTTCTGTGATTCCGAGCTTTGTTTGACCTGTTAACCATGACTGTTTTTAGTAATCCTAGTAGGATGTGTGAATCGTGTGAAACTGTCATAGTGGAAAGAAATGTATAATATATTTGTGTATTAATATCTTAATTGTCCATACTCTATAATAATTTTCAAATTTATATATCAACTTTTTTTGTGGTTGCAAAATGCAGATTTGATTTAACTCTTGGTTAGTATAAATAAGCATCAGATTTGCTATATGAGAATAAACAAATAATACTCCCACCCTTTTTTTCATTTTTCTTTTTAGTTTTTTTATGCAAAAAATTAAGAAATGTAATATTTATTCTTTTTCTATATTTCCCTTTCTATTTATATTTTACAAGAATAAATATATAAGTGTAAATTAATTAAAGACTAAATAAAAAGTGTCATTATAATTGAGAAAAAATAATTGATTTTTTTTAAATTGAAAGCAACATATATATATACATACATATATATATATATATATATATATATATATATATATATATATATATATATGTATGTATATATATATATATATATATATATATATATATATATAT
>Ga0209489_101539_pt1 | contig 47486 bp, 27 predicted proteins | sample SiratrowhiteBW_FD_187527 | JGI IMG/M metagenome (GOLD analysis project Ga0209489, IMG submission 187527) | Root nodule microbial communities of legume samples collected from California, USA - Siratro white BW (SPAdes) (version 2) | ecosystem: Host-associated > Plants > Roots > Nodule | place... | reverse complement strand
ATATATGAGTTTTTACTATTGTAAAAATACTGAAAAAATATAAAAAAAATATACATAAAAAAATATAAAAATATAAGTATATTTAAAGTTTAAAGGTTGAAAATTTTTATCTTTGTTTTCTTTTCTTTCGTTGATCTATTTTGCTAGTCGTTCCTTTTTCTCTTGATTTCATCTTAAGTGTGTCTTCACCATCTTCACAATCCTTTTACTATGATTGAATTTAAGAGGATCTTTAGAATCTTGAAGCTTCATTGCTGCTTTGCACCCCTGATGGAATCCTAGAAACGCTTATGCAAATTTTAACAAATGAGTAAAGTAATTTATACGAAAGGGTAAAGTATCAAGGAAGAAGCAACTGGAACCGTTGATGTGGAAAACACTCACACATAAAATTAAACACAGGTTTCTTTTATTTGGGGCTTATTGGAATGAGCCTCGTTTCTTATTATGATATCAGAACAGGCTAAGGTCTACTCTATTTCTGCTGCGATTGTTCTTAGTTTTCCTTTGATTCTTTGAATTTCTTAATTTAAAGAAAATATGGGTTCTATATATTTAGGAATTAATATGAGCCAAAATTCTATTAATTCCTATTATTTGCATCTTGGAGAAAGTTCATGAGTGGTCTTAATTTCTCCACCACTTAATGAAAATAATTTTCACACATGGAGCAGAAATACGAGACATGCATTGTTGTCAAAGAATAAACTAAAATTTGTTGATGGAGACACTGAAGAAAAAAATTATTTAGAGACCAATTTTTAGCTACCAAATAAAATAGTTGTTAATTGTGACAAAAAAAAATCACCAAATTAGGTTTTGGTTACTAAATAATTACATAATAAAAGTAATGATTGGATTTAGTGACCAATTAAGTCAAAATAATTAGTATCTAGTTAAGTTAGAGACTAATTTAGAATCTAATGGTATAAGTGGCTAAAACCTTGGTAACTAATGTTAAATACCAATTATCTTGACTTAATTGGTCACTAAATTCAACCATTACTTTTATTTTGTACTTGCTCAGCAGCCAAAACCTAATTTGGTGATTATTTTGGTCACAATTAGCAATCATTTTATTTGATAGCTAAAAGTTGGTTTCTAAATAACTTTTTCTTATAGTGAGGTATCATAAAACCAGAAAATGATAGTTCTTTGTTTGAAGCATGAGAAAGGTGTAATGTTATGGTTCTTTCATGGATAACAAGAACCTTAACCCCTCAAATTGCTGAAAGTTTTGTGTATATTGATGATGCTAAGATTCTTTGGGAAGATTTAAAAGAAAGGTTTTCTAAGGGTGATTATTTCAAAATTTCATATTTATTGCAGGAAATACACTCTATAAGATAGAGTGAAAGAAATGTCACCTAATTTTTTACAGGTTTGAAATCTTATGGGAATAGCTGAAATCTTTGAGACTAGTACCAACCTGCATTTGTGAAATTCAATGTAGGTGCAATCTTTCAAAAATCTACCTATAATATAAATACTTTGAATATGTAATATGTTTCGTAAAAGGTCTTGTTGAGGTTTACAATACTGTTAAAACACAAATTCTTATGATGTAGACGTTGCCTAACATAAACAAAATCTTTTCCCTTGTCATTCAACAAGAGAGACAAATTACAATATTAATTCTATTGAAACAAAAAATTTGTTTAATTCTATTGACAAACAATCACACGTATGGATACAACAAGAACAATATTCTTGGAAGCAAACTGGTAGAGGAAACAATTGACGTGGACAGAGTCAAGGGAGAGGTAGAGGAAGGTTCAATAATGAAGGATGACAGTGTTCATATTGTTATAAAACAAATCATACAATGGATGAATGCCACTTTAGACATGGATATCCTTCATGGTATAAACATAGGACATATCAGTTTATCATTGCAATCAAATCATAAGGAGCGAGAATGCGCAGAATTATGAAAAGAAAGAAAAGAACATTGAGAAACTGAAGATCAAATACAGAAATTGCTACAGTTATTAGACAGTTCTTCATATCACAATATTAATCAGATACAAGGACAAAGTGGTGAGAATTTTAACTCAGAAACACAACAAAAAAGTACAAATTCTTGAATTCTTGACACTGGTGCTACTGACCATGTCACTTATAATAAAAGATACTTTATTACCTTTTATAAAATCAAACATGTTAATGTTAAACTCCCTAATGGTACTTATGTTAAAGCATATAATGCTGGATTAGTTCAGTTTTCAAATGATTTCATTATTTTTAATGTGTTGTATATTCCTAATTTTCATTCAATATAATATCAGTTCATAGATTAATTGAAGATGTAAACTGTAAGTTGATTTTTTATTATAAGTGTTGCTAGATCAAGGACAACATTTCATCCAGGAAGATTGAACAAGATGACCTCATTCATGGGTTGTACTACATACACAATTCTATGAATGAATTTTCTATGTTAAAAGGAAATGATTATTTTGTAAACAATATACTTAACAGTAAGGAAGACATTATTGACATGTGGCACTAACGATTAGGACATCCTTATATGCATTCTAATTTTGAACATGTTTGTGATACTTGTCATTTTTCTAAACAGCATAAACTTCCTTTTCCTATTAGAGAAACTAAATCTTTGAATGTATTGGATTTAATTCATACTTATATATGGGGACCTGTAAATATTCCTTCTGTTCATGATCATAGGTATTTTTTAACAATAGTTGATGACTAGACTAGACACACTTGGATATATCTAATGAAAATTAAATCTAAAACTAAAATGTTATTGAACAATTTTGCTACATATGTTAAAAATCAGTTTGGATTAAATACCAAAACTATTAGATTTGACAATGGAAAAGAATTTGTCATTAGTACTACTTTTAATAAGTTTGGTATTTTACATCAAATAACTTGTGTGGAGACACACAACAAAATTCAGTTGTGAAAAGAAAACATCAATATATACTTAACATTACTAGAAGTCTTATGATACAATTTGGTTTACCTAAAGCTTACTGGTCCTACGTTGTTTCCCATTATGTTTACCTTATAAATAGGCTTCCCTCCACTGTTATTAATTATAAAACACCTTATGAGCTATGATACAAAACTCCTCCTACATATGTGAACTTAAAGATTTTTGGTTTTTTATGTTTTGCTTCTACTTTGGTTAGTAATAGAATGAAATTAGAGCCTACGACAAGAAAATGTGTGTTTCTAGATACAAAGCACAATTGGTAGCAAAAGGTTATAATCAATTGGAAGGTATTGACTACTTAGACACGTTTTCTCCTGTTGCTAAACTAAACTTACTACAGTAAGAATTATCCTAGTTGTTGTAGCTGCTAAGAATTGGCACTTACACCAATTAGACGTTGATAATGCTTTCCTACATGGAGACTTAAATGAAGAAGTGTATATGATACTTCCACCAGGACTTAAAACAGAAAGACTAAACCAAATTTGCAGACGTAAAGTCCCTATATGGACTGAAACAAGAAAGTAGAGTAGATAATGGTTTGCTAAACTTTCTTCTTTTATTATAAACATTGGTTTTACTTAATCTAAATATGACTACTCACTCTTTACCAAAAAACCTACAGATAGTTTTACTACTATACTTGTATATTTGGATGATATTATTGTTGTAGGAAACTGTTTATCGAAAACAAAGAAAATCAAAGAAGTTTTGAATTGTTCTTTTCAAGATAAAAGATCTTAGATTCTTGGAGAACTCAAGTATTTCTTGGGATTAGAAGTAGTCAGATCAAAGAAAGGGATGCATCTATGCCAGAGAAAATACAGTCTTGATATTCTAATCGAGACTGGAATACTTGGCAACAAACCCTGTACTACTCCTTTGATGTCTAATAAAAAAAAATTGATTTTAAAGGTACAGAGAAGAAAAAGAATCCTGAGTCTTCTAGAAGACTCATTAGAAAACTATTATATTTAACCAATACAAGGCCTAGTATAACTTTTAGTGTTCATTTACTTAGCCAGTTTGTATAAGAACCTATAGTACATCATCAACAAGCCATTGAACATATTATGAGGTACATTAAATCTAAACCTGTTAAAGGACTATGTTTTCCAGCTAATGATAAAATGCAGGTTAAAGCATTCAATGACTCAGACTGGACATCTTGTTCAGAGACAAGAAGATCAACTACATGTTATTGCATCTTCCTAGGAGATTCTTTGATTTCCTAGAAATCAAAGAAGCAATTGACAGTGTCGAAATCCTCTTCAGAGGCTGAATACAAAACCCTAACAACTACTACATGTGAAATCTTGTGGATCAATTGTATTCTAAACATACAAAGCATTACTTCAGCTGTTGTATACTATAACAATTAGTCAGCTCGTCACATTGCACAAAATCCTAATTTCTATGAGTGCACAAAGCACATTGAGATTGACTGCCATGTTGTGCGAGAGAATATTCAAGCTAAACTTCTCCACCTAGTGCTTATAAGATTCAAAGATCAAATAACTGATATATTTACGAAAACTCTAAGTGGACAAATTTTCAAAACTTTCATAAACAAGCCTAGGATGGTGAATATACACCTTCCAGCTTGAGGGGAGGGTATTAAGTATTAAAAGTTTGTTTATTAGTTATTACTGATAAAAACCAGTATGGTTGTTAACACAGACACAAATTGAAAACCTTTATATACAAGGTTTCATCTTAATTGTGCCTTCATCATTTTCACAATCCTTCTACCGTGATTGGACTCATCATGAACCAGTCAAAAGTTCAAGGTTTACTGATTGAACGGGTAGTTAAATCGATATTATCATATTAATACTAATAATTAAAATGCATATTTAAAATAATATTTGAGAAATATAATATTACAACACAATAATACTAAAAACTAGTAATAAAATATTTTAATATTTTTTAAGCCATAAATAATAATATTCTTTAAAAATGTTTTTGAAAAATAGGTTATTAATAAAAATAAAAATAACATATAAAATCTAAGCTTTTTAAAAATCTTTGGGCTGTTGCAAAAAAAAAAGGTTTGGGACTGGGTTTCACAAACTATAATGGGTTGGACAAAAAAGCTCATTGAACAGGCACTTACTTTCTGCACGGTATAAGTTGTGACCTGCATTGCTGAGTTTTTTAAAATATTGAAATTACCCTTGACATTCTTAAACGTTTAATTTTTTTTCTTTATTTATTTATTTTTTTAAAATAAAAAATGTCCTGTGGTTTTTACTATTTGTCCGCAGCATTATCCTCTGTATGATATAATAGATTTTAAATATTTTGCAATTTTCTACCGTCAACTAATCACAATACTGTTTATAATATAAGTAAATTTTTTATATTTCAACTTAGTTTTAGTTTTTTCATGATATCCAGTTGATAAAACTACAACAAAGAACAAAGAACACTACGAGAGAAGGTAAAGAGGAACTATGAAGAAGAAACTCAAATATAGAGCTTACTTTATTATTTTAACATTCAAGGATATTTTAGATATTTTACTCATTTAAGTAGTGCAGGTCACTTTTGTATAGTGCAGAAGCAACTGCCTGAACAGAAAAGCAGACGGAAAGCCCTGACCCAAATTTTCCACAAAAATAAAAATAATGGGCTTTGTATGTTAATGAATTTAGTTTCTAAACGAGCCCATGATATTGGCACTAGTTGAATCTTATAGATATTTTTAGTTTTTTTCTTAAATATCCTTAATGAAAAGTAGTTTTTATTATGTATCTTTAATAAAATTTTATTGCCTATGCAAAGAAAGTTTGTAAATCACTCGATTTTTATTTTATTCATAATTAGGAAGAATATTAATACTTTTGGAATAATTACATATTTTTTACGAAACCTAAATTACCATTACTTAATTTATATTTTTATTAAATCCAACTTAATATTTTTTTATTAGTATAATGATTTGTTTTATTCAGCATCAAATATGATGAAATTTATCTCATTACTTTCCACTACAAATTTATAATTTCAAATCCAATAAATTTCCATCCAACTTATAAATATAAAATAATTATATTTTCTAAAAAAACATTGCATTATCCATATCTATGTAAGAAAAAAAAAAATCATTACTTTATGATAGTCGCATGTTGAACAATATCATATTCTTGCATTTGATGCACATTGAGAATGTCCGGGAATAGTACTTTTTTTTTTTGAAAACTTTAAGCAAAGTTTATAAATTTGAAAACGAAGCTTGATTTAATGTTCTAATTTAAACATTTCGTTTTTAATCACGTGATCAAGTTTAATTAAAAAATTAAAAATCTGATATAACCTGAACCTAGTAGAATTTGGTATAAACCGATCCATATAATCCCTATATGTCATACTTTGATCATTTCATCCTAAATAAGTCCATTAGTGATGATAAAAAAAACTATATTGTTCTCTCCATAAGTCGAAAATCACTCACAATCAGTTTTAAAAATCATTACTGATTATATATTTTAGATATTACGTTAGCATGAACTAAAATATGGTAAATATAATTTCATTAGTAAAAAAATGTAATCGAGGAAAATAAAATTTATAAGAGACAAAAAGTTCGACAATTCACTTATATTATGTACAAAGAGACAATTTTTTCATACTGATATTTTTTATGCAATCGTCTTTGTCATTCACTTTTTATCTTCACTCTCTCCCATATACCTTTTCAAAGAAAAGGGATCATCAATGGTCCAAAAATCTTTTCTTTATGTGCAATATCCTTTGTAGCTGCCAATTTGAAATAGAATTATGAAACTTTTTTGATGGATTACACATGTGCTTCAGCAATAAGAATAAAATAATTAGTTAAATATGTTTTTGGTGGGTCCACTTCTTTTTTTTGTTAAATTTTGTTTTGTCTTTATAATTTTAAAATTTGATTAATTAGTTACCAAACCTAAAAACATGTAAAATTAGTTTTTCTATAAATTTTGTCACAGTTAAAAAGTATCAGTAAGTGTTAAATTTAGTCATAAAAAATGACTGATCACATATTATATTTAAGTATTAAAATAACTAAAAATATATTCTTTTAAAAATTTAGAAAATTGAATTCTCCCATTTGAAATTACAAGGACCAAGAGAAAATTAAAAAAAAATTACAAAATTAAAAAGTATTTGGAAAAACAACAAAAGAAACTTGAAGAAAGAGATAAATAGTTTGTTTTGAGAAGTTTGTGTTATAAATAGTTCTAAAAAATATAAAAAATTTAATTGATTTATGTTTGAGATAAAAATAAAAATTTAAATATTAAAGAGTTTGTACAAATTAACTTATTATACATGAACTGGTCTTAATTTATGAAGAAATTAATTTTAACTTCTTAAACATTTTAAAAAATATTTATGAGAATTTATCTAAATATATCCAAAATTAAAATATCGCAATTCAATGGAAAGATCACGTTTTATTCAATTCATTTCGTTTTCATATTCAGCCTTAAAAACCTAAGTTAAATGTACTATTGACAAAAAACAATCTTAAATACTTTTAGTATGCGACGTCTTAATCCAATATCGAAACTTATATTCGAGAATCTAAATATAATAAAATTTTGTATGGAGATAAATAAATTCCGAAAATAAAATTCGTATTCTAATTAAAATAATAATAATGAGTTTTACGTCAATGTCTAGGAATGGGAACACAGTGCTAGATCTCGTCTATCACAATTCCCCCACGTGATCCTTTCATCCATGTTTCACACTTGTCTTTTTCACTTGCCACGTCGACCATAGAAAAAAAAAAGAATTCTTTTAAATTAATTTATTTTCAGTTCAAACAAAGAGAACTTATACAAAAAAAAAAAAAAAACACATTACTTTTATAATTTTGCTTGATCGTTACATTCAACTAACACTAACTTGTTTACATTATACAAGGATTTCGATAATAAAGTGATTGATGTTAGCTTTTATACTAATACAAAAAAATACTAATTAAGGGTGACGTGCTTATAGATTACCGACTCAACAGTGAAGAGTGTAGGTGAGATAGAAAAGCTGCAGAAAAGCACGTTTTGAATAATTTGGGTCCTACGAATAAACAAAAGAAAAGACGAATAAATAGGAAAGATATGTAGAATTAGAAAGCAAAACGTGGAGTGAGGATTCACATTATTAATGAGTCAATAAAAATGGAGAGTGAGGATTCACATTAATCATGAGTCCATTAAAAATAAAAAATTGAGAGCTTAAGCTTATGGCTGTGGAGATCCAACAGTGCACCCTCTATTTTATTCAACCAACCACTCAAGCCATTTTGTCTTCTTGTAATTATCTGTTTTCAAGTTTATTTCATTGGCAAAATATGAAGTACTTTTTATATTATTATCATTTGATTATACACTAGAATGATGGGTATTTTTTTTTTTTCATTATTGTAATCATTGGACTAAATTTTATGTCAGAAGATTCGTTTCAATTAGTTGGCCTTTTAAAATAAATTATATTAGTACAAAAGATTTGTTCTAGTCTAGAGTACATCACTTATTATTGGTATGCATTTAGCTTATTTCAATAACATTTAGCTTCTCTAAAATACTATGTATTGGAAAAAAAAGAATTTACGTATCAGCAGTGAAAAAAAAAAAAGCAATTTTAAAAAGATGTTCTGTAACAATATTATAAAATTGAAGAACTTTTTTATATTAATAGTGTCGAAAAACTGTGTAAAATAATATTATTAATACCATTGCATAACATAAAAAGTAAATTTGTATCTCATTTGACGTAAAATTATATAATTTATGCAAAATATTTGTCACTTATTTCGTTTTGTATCATTTTAAGTTTTATTTTTTTTATTATCTTATTTGTTTGAATTTGATTTGCGTAATATCTTATATTTCACACATCCTTATATGTTATAACCCACATAACTCACATTGTGTTGTTGTTTGACACACTTTTGTTTTATGTTAGTTGTTGTACATCTTTCGCAATCATATATATATAGGTTGTCTCATCACATTCATACGAAATTTGTTTTGTTATCACCCTGACCTAGGTTGTTTCTTGCAACAATTATAATCCTTGTTGTTGCAATCATTTTTCCTACGTCATGCCACAACCCTCTCCCTGTACTTGTTAAGTGTGATAATAACTTATTTTATTTTGCTTATTGGACCTCTTGATTTGTCTTTATGTCATGAGTTTTGTTATTTCATGTCAAATTTATAGTTTAAAAATTTCTTTAGGAAATTGACAATTTGTGTCATTTTTTTTATAAAGAAATGAAAGCTTAAAGGAGATGGGAGGAAGTTATTTTAGGATCTCTTCACCTGGTGAGCAACATTCTTGTCTAGCGAGAATACCATTGTGTTCGTCCAATAAAAAGAACATTCGCTCTATGAAAGAAAATGTTACATTGTTTAAAAGGTTGTCTCTCATCTAGTGAGTGGTTTTGCTCACCCAACGAGAAGTCATTCTTCTAGAATTGTTAAAAAGGTGAAATCTAAATATTCAAAATGAGTTTTTTTCAGAAAAAAAAAAGAAGAGTTGTTGTGAGAGGTGGAATTCCAAGAAGACTCCTACTTCAATCTTATCACTCTCTTTGCCATTTTTTGTTATGTAAGAGTAGCTAACTCTCCTTTTAATTGGAGTTGGATGTAATGAATTGCATGCAAATCTAGTATAAAAAGAACTAAGAGATTAGTATTTTCATATTAAGGTTTAAGACTTGTCTCTAAGGAATTAGGACTAGTTAGCTTATGACGTGAATGTTGACATTACGTTAGAGATATATTGATAAAAAAGAATTACATTGAAATGTGTTCATAAAATTCAATCTCGATAAATCTTGATCCTGATCAAGTAATATATTTTTAAGTTGGCAGTTTTGAATGTTTTAAATTTACAAATTATCAGAATGCTTTAAATTTGTATAAACCAATAATGCTTTTAAGTTTTTAGTTCAAATTAATAAGATTTTATGTTGACTAAATATGGCTAAATTCCTTAAAATGCAATACTTGAACCTTTCATTTCATTAATTTGTATGATTTGGTACACTTGTGTCAAAGAGTTAACACCACACAACTCCTCTCTTTAACCATACCTCCTCTATTGGTTGAGTTTTTATTTTCTTATTCTTTATAAGTAAATATTTATTTTCCCCTATTTGAATTATTTTTATAACATAATTAATTATTTTGGGTAATTGTTAAAAAATTGGTATTTTAATTATTGTTTGTTATTTATTTTGTAATGCATTTTAGAAGTTTAAACAAAAATGTATGGCCCATTAAAAATAATAGTGATAAAACACATAAAATGTTCAAATTCTTTTTTTGCTATTATAATGGTAGATCTTTCTATTATTGGAAAAAGTTAAACGTAAAAATAATAACTGATACGTTAATATATGTATATACAATTTTTTACACATGTACATGTTAAATTCTTCTATCAATGATTAGAATTTATTCTTTCATCTTTTAAAATGACTTGCTCAGTTTAAAAAAAAATGTAACGTATATTTATTTAGTTTTGTGATTCTTACAAATGAAAATTTCTAAGTGGTTCCCACGTTACCGCTTTTTAGTTTTTATATAAAGAGATTGAGTTATATATGCAATTCTCCCACAATTTAATATATTTTAGTTAAATAATTTTATTTCAAAATCTATTGATGGATTCAATCTTTTTATATAGAATATTACATATACTTTTTTTATATTAATCACGTTCGATAACAAAACTATATCTATGGTGGTTAATCCTTATATGAGTGCATGTTAGGGCTTGAAGCTTGCCACGAAAAAGCAGAACAAAGCCAGAGATTCGGACAAATCCATTTGAGTTTAGATTTTAATGATCGTCATTCTTATCAAATGGGCAATATATTCACAACTTTAAGCATCATCACAATCATAATCTTTGCTTTTTCCTTTAGTAATAATCTGATTAATTATGATGCCACTAATTTCTTTGATACTGATGCCAAAAGCAAAATATATGGTGATGCTAATCTCACCTTTTCCAAAGTCCTTAGTTTAATTATTCTTAATGCATGCATCTTGGCCACTCCAAGCACGCGTTATAATTCATTTTCTTCATTCATTTCAAGAGTCATATGATGTAATATTTTGTTTTCTTGATAAATGTTCACTTTTTTTTTCTTGATTGTGTACACTAAACAAATCACGATTTGATTTAAAAGAATAAAAAACAAGTTTGGAATCTGCTGTACAAGATAAGAAACAAAGCATAATGCTTTCAACCTAAGACATACATTGAATTTGACTCATCCTTCTCACAAAAACGAGATTTCATGCTAAATAAATGGAGAAGTGGTTAGGAAAAATCATGCCACAATTTTTAGATTTAATTTAGCTTGATAAGAGCTATAATTTTGGATTAAATTATGATAATGATATTAATAATATGTAATATACAATTACATAAAATTATATATAATTCTTACTACAAAACATCCAAGAATCTCATCAGCTAATCTCATCCTCACTTTGCTATTTTATCAAAATTGTTCTATGAAAATACAACAGTATTTAAATTATTTTAAAATTTAGAGAGATAACATAAACTACACTTCAAAGAGATAAGATTCCAATAAAATAAATAATCATCGTATATTCTATTTATAAACTTTCTATTTTATTTATTTATTTATTTAAAATTTATTATACTAAAATCTTATGTATTACAAATACCTTGTTATTGCATAACTATTTTGTTATTAACATATATGTTAAGAATTGATTTAATAATAAATAAGAGACTATTTTATTATTAAAATATAATATTAGTATTAATTTTTTTAACATATTAAAAAAATCAATATTTCATTTTTAATACCAAAATTATCATTCAAGATTAAATTATTCATTTATTTATAAATAATTAAAAAAACTAACATGTTTGGTATTTTCAACAAATAGGACATCTATTTAAGATTTCATGTAAATACTATCAATGTAATAAGTTTGATAGTTTTTATATCAGTTTTTAATTCAATGTGGAGTTGAGAAATATTACAATATTACTATTTTTAGAGGATGAAACGATGGTAATATGTATTCATATATGTAAAGTAATTAAATTTTTGTTCGAAGATATATTACACTAACTCTTTAAAATGGGCAAGATAATATATCTGTAAGGCAACTAAATGCTTGTAAAAACAACTAAATCATTTCTTTAAAACGATCTATGTAAGATGTACATATTATCGATTTTAGTTATAACTAATGTAATATGTTATGTATTTCTTTTTTTCTAAAAAAGTAACATAATTTGTGCGTCCATCTACAATTGCAAATAAATAACAATTGTGAAAAGTTGAAATTAATATTAATCAAACTTAAGAAATATTAATATTTTACTTAAACATCAATATTTACTTTAAGTACATTAAAATTGTACTTAAATACATTAAAATAATCATATAATTTTATATGTAAACTAACTATAGTCATGAATGAAAAATAAATTAACTAGATAAAAATTTATTGTCTAAATGACATAATATTATAAATACCATAAATTTTAATTTCTAATACGCAGAAAATAGTTTGGTAATTCGTGAAGAATTTATTCAATTATGTATATGCTCAACGATTCATCATAGAAGAAAAAAAACTGCAATAAGGAATATGTATAAGTTCCTTTTATAATATCGTATATAAAACCAAAATATAACTAAAATATGAGGTTTTCAGAATATTTAAAGTAGTTTATTATGTGTTTCCAATAATTAACAATAATTGACTATGGTTCACATCCAATACATAATCATAATTAAAGCTTCCTCATCGTCTATTTGTACTAATATGTAACTATGTTAATTTATGAACAATTAATAAGACTGATTATAATAATCTCAATAAAAAAACTAAGTATCTTAAGATAAATCCCATACATATTATGTCAAAATGAAGACTATCTAAGACATCACATACATTATTGCATCTTTTTTTAAAAGAAAAAAGAAAGATTGGAGGTGTAAAATAATTAATCTTTATATCAAATCTCAAAGAGGAAATTAAAGTTCAATAAATACACTATATACCACCAAACAACTAAAGTTTTACACATAACTCTTAAAAGATATTCATCACGAGTCAAACATTACAATCAGAAATATCAAATTATAATAAAAATATCAATAAAGATATATACACATATTTCAATATTAAATTTAATTAAATAAATTTAAACTTCTAATAAAACAAAAAAAATATTAATTTGGTATACATAATATAATTTTAATTCTAATTCTAATGTTATTAGAATCTTATTTTCAATAATAATTTTATATATACTAACGTTAATTTTACTAAAGTTAATTTTAATTATTTAGCTTAAACTAATGTAAATCAAAAGTAAATCTTAATTCTAATGTTATTGTAATGATATTCTAATCTTAACCTAATTTTATTCTAATTTCACTAAAAACTAATTAAAAAATTTCCTACTTTATACATAAAAAAATTTAAAAATATATAAAAAAATGAAGTGTTATTAACCTTTCTCAACAATGAATTCATGATTGATAATATGATCCAACAATAAGTGACAAGATATAATATGATAATGTTAAAACAAATTTTTGTGAGAGATAAGTAGAGGTGCAACAAAGTTACCATGTAATACATTAGGAGTGATGACTCATGCTACTACAATGACAATAATGTCTCACCACACCATGATACCAACTTGGATAGAAAGAAGTTTTAGAGAAAAAGATATACATACAGGAAAAGCTAAATGGAGAATAAAATTTGAAATGACAAACATAAAGTGAAGCATGAAAATGTAAATTAAGATCCTTTAAGAAGAATGTTAAATTATTGTTTATATCAACCAATATAAAATATAAATAAAAAACAAAATCACATCAATTTAGAGAAAACATTAATACAATATTTAAAAGTTTACACAAATTATATTGTTAATTAATTACCATCCACTTAACTAATTATAAAAATGCCATATTTCTATTTAGAGTTGGTTACACTTAGAACCAATTTTATTCATATATGTGAAACAATGATTTTGGACTAACGTAATTTTGACAATAAGATAATCAACAAAATATGTAAAATATTGATATTAAACCAATCATATTAGATCTGTATAATGACTTTGAAATGCATAAAACTATTTAACAAGAGTAAATTCTCTATTCTTTTTAGAAATATCTTATAATTTTTATTACACAGATTTTTTTCTCTTTCTATTTGTCACACGAACTACTCACCTAATTATAAAAATGTTATACAAATAGAATTTTTCTTCTTCACGGGCTAAATTATGTGTGATGCCATGGTTCTTCCTTTGAACGACAATCATTAATTAAAGTTGTGTTTACACTACAATATTAAATGCCAAATGTCTTCGCTTGTTTTTCTTCACAATTTAAATGCTAAGCCATTTGATACTTGCAAATGATCTAAAGAAGTCTTTCAAGTGATATGAAGCTAAATTCTACACAGATTACTGCTCTTATAGGATGATTTATTTGCATTTGGTTTTTATTCACTCAGAGTAAATTTTTATAATATCTGTCAGAAACTATTTTATGGATTGATAGTATCGAACATGCATAAAAAATCACTAGAGTCAACATTAATAAAAAAAATAACACTTCAAAAAGGTTTCACATGTGCCAAATCAGCCGCCATTATCCAAAACAGTGGATTTGTGAAACATGAGAATCAAAAGGCATAGAATGGGTCAGCCAAAGCCGTCATCTTGTAAAAAATTAAGTAAAAATAAAAAGGTTTTGTCTTTTGATGATAAAGATAAAGAAAAACACTGTGAAAATCCTTTTCATTCCAACTTTTTTTTAGTTTGTTACAACTACTCTGTCTTTAATACACAAATGGTTAATTTCACACATATAAAAGATTATTATAACTGAAAATCAAATTAAGCGTGTGTTTAGCAGCTGGCTAATTAGTTTTGACTGACGATAAGCATGATTTAGCAGATAATTCGAATTGCATATTAATGCGGTTCACGACCATAGAAAACCATGGGAAGGAGCACGTGAGAGCTTGCCACGTAAGTCTAGCAGTCAAATCAAGGTTTCAGAAAGCGACACTTGTGTGACAGTGATTGGATATCAATGCGGTCCACGACCATAGAAAACCGTCTGTAGAGCACGTGAGAGGTTGCCACGTAACTCTAGCAGTCAAATCAAGGCTTCAGAAACCCGACAGATGTGTGACAGTGCGTGAGATTAGTGTTACGGGTATGGAGGCATTTCCGTCACGCGCTTTTCTCTTGTAACCGCACAGAATTACAATACAAGCAATTTAATAATGTGATACAACGTCACCCATGAGTCATGTGGCGCGTGTGAACTCATCATTGTTTAATGCGTTACTTCATGCTCTTTGCTCCTAGCCATGGACCAAGTCTTTCTTCTTCATTATCCTTTTAATCGTGTTTATAGTAAATATAAAATCATTAATATTTTTCTTCCTTTTATGTATGATGCTGTAAACTTAAATTCGAAAATAGTAGAATAATTTTATGAGTTAATTAATTAGCGAGGGTTGAAAAGAGAGTGGAAGCAGGACCCGCGTAGAGAAGAGAGTAGAAAAGCAGGAATGTTCCACTACAATTCCCTAACGTGTGGTCGGCTCCGTTTAAAATACGCGCCTTGAGTAAACACTGATACGATGAGATCATAGCGCCGTTACCGTCAGCGCTGTTATCCGTACGAGTCTTCGGTCTTAGCCAAACACTCGCTTCTCTATATAAAACATTCAGACACCCATCTCCAACTTCATCCAAACCAAAAAACACACAACAACACAGTCGGTAATAAAACAACAACATCGTCATCATCATCCAAGCTGCGCCAATTCCCGACACTCAATAACGCTCAATTTAGTTTTTCCCTTTTCAGGTAATTTCTTTAACTTTCCTCAGTGAAATGGTTTTGTGTTCTGTTTCTAAAACGAGCTTACGCATCCCCTGATATGTGTATGTTTCTGTTGTACCTCTCTTAATGAAAACAAATAATTCGTCTTTGTGTTGGTTTTCAATGTTTCAGCGTTTTATTGTTCCTGGTCATGATTTCAGCGTCTTGCTTCTTCTCTTTAATTGGATTGCTTTTTTTCTTTTTTAATGAAAAGATCACATCATGGATTTTTTTAACAACAATTTCATTGATATTAAACTATTTATTTATTTAATCAAGTTTTGGTTTTGATGTGATGTGAGTGATTGGAGGGGTTTGAATTAGGTGAATGATTCCTGGGTTTGGAACAATTTTTGCTGTCATAGGTAGAAATCATTTTATTTTATATGCTGTATCTATCCATAGCAAATAGCAACTGGAAAGAACAAATACAGATGGTATTAATTTCATAGTGGTATTAATTTCATAGAGGTTTGCTTCGATTTTAATGATTTGGGCATGTAATCATCACAGAACTTTCACTTGCAGCTTTGTATCTAATAAGAAGGAACCTTTTATAAATCACATGGGAGGCCTGTTGAAATTGCTTCCTTTTGATTTTTTAATAAACTTGTGCAATAGTACTATTCCCAGTTCAGATGCTTTAGTAGTTTTCCATGTTAAATACCAACAAGCTTAAATCTCTTGTTTTTGTTTTTGAGTGTTGTATGTTCGTGTATGATCATTTTTCTCTTTCCTATATGTATGACTGAAAACCCAACCACACTTAACGCTTTCCAGGCATAACATCGATTACCTCTAGTGGGGGGTAAAAGAGTTATGAATTTAATTATTCAAACTTCAGTAGCATAAATTTTCTAGTGTTTGGCCAGTTTCTTTATTCTTGTGTGAGCATGTCTTTCTCTTCTCTAGAAATTGCAGTTAAGCTAGATGAGTGGTACAATGAATTTTGTTTAATCTATAATTAAAATTCTCATTGGTGCCTTTCTATCTTGTCTTTGCAGGCTTATATTCTTTTATTGAAACTGTTGGTCTTCAACTCTGAAGCAAAGTATTAAGAAGCTGATGTTTTTCTGATTTGCTACTCAAATTATTAAATCTCCTCGTCACATAAATCAGCTGATGCCATCATCGTAGGATGGATTCACAACAGCTTTTCAGTTTTGGTGTTGCAAGTGCAGGATTACCTTACATGCCCTCTTTTCCCACTGTTCCATCCCTACCCAACAGACTGCTTGGATCCTTGAAATATGACACTGGAAAGTCACCTAATTCACCCTTTTCCACTTATTTTGATTCTGACACCCTTTCTGCATTGAGTGACAACCAGGAGCAATACAGCCCCGGAGAAATCCTCTCTGGTGTCAGCCCCTCTTGTAACTCTTCACTGGAAACCAACCCCTATATGTATGGATCAATCTCATCTGTGGACTTCATAGATAATTTCCCACTATATTCTGCTAGGAATTCTCTTCCACAGAATGTGAATTCTAATCAGAAAATCCATCACGCTTTGCTGGAGCTAGAAACTGCTCTGATGGCCCCTGATGATGATCAAGTTACCACACCAAATACATTGTCTGAGAGCAGCAGACCAATGGCATCTGGCCAGAGAAACAGATCCTGGAGGCATGAGAACCATGGATCACAATATGCTCAGCCATCATATGTTCCCAGCAGCAGGCTGTCAAGTGAAGTTGTGCATGTAGAGAAACGGCAAAAGTTGATGGAGGAACCATCACTACAAGCTTTCCCACCAAACGATTTGAAGCAATTGCTGATTGCATGTGCCAAAGCCCTTCATGAAAACAACGTGAAAGATTTTGATCAATTGGTAGGAAAGGCTAGAGATGCTGTGTCCATCAATGGGGAGCCAATCCAGCGGCTTGGCGCTTACATGGTAGAAGGGCTTGTTGCAAGGAAGGAAGCATCAGGGAAGAGCATCTATCATGCCCTTAGGTGCAGAGAGCCTGAAGGTGAAGAATTACTCTCTTACATGCAACTTCTGTTTGAGATTTGCCCCTACTTAAAGTTTGGTTACATGGCTGCCAATGGAGCCATTGCGGAAGCCTGCAGAAACGAGGATCGCATACACATCATAGACTTCCAAATAGCTCAGGGATCTCAATGGATGACTCTTCTTCAAGCCCTTGCAGCAAGACCTGGTGGTGCTCCCCATGTTCGGATCACGGGGATTGATGATCCTGTTTCTAAATATGCACGTGGCGACGGATTAGAGATTGTTGGGAAAAGATTGGCCTTGATGTCTGAGAAATTTGGCATCAATGTTGAGTTTCATGGAGTGCCTGTTTTTGCTCCGGAAGTGACAAGGGAAATGCTAGATATCAGGCCTGGAGAGGCCTTGGCTGTGAACTTCCCCTTGCAGCTCCATCACACAGCTGATGAGAGTGTTCATGTGAGTAATCCAAGAGATGGACTACTGAGATTGGTGAAGTCACTTTCTCCCAAGGTGACCACACTGGTGGAGCAGGAATCAAACACCAACACAACCCCTTTCTTCAACAGGTTTATTGAAACCTTGGATTACTACTTGGCAATCTTTGAGTCTATTGATGCCAGCCTCCTCCCAAGAGATAGCAAGGAGAGGATCAATGTGGAACAACATTGTCTGGCCAGGGATATAGTGAATATTATTGCTTGTGAAGGCAAGGAAAGGGTTGAGAGACATGAACTATTGGGGAAGTGGAAATCCAGGTTAACAATGGCTGGCTTCACTCAGTGTCCTTTGAGCTCTTATGTGAATTCTGTCATAGGAATCCTTCTGAAGTGTTATTCAGAACATTATACTCTGTTGGAGAAGGATGGAGCCATGTTGTTGGGGTGGAAGAACAGAAATTTGATATCAGCTTCAGCCTGGCACTGCTGAAACATAGATAGGAAGTACTTAGTAGTGGTAGTAGAAGTATCCTGATGATGGAAGCCACATGGTACTTGGAGGGTTAAAGCTTAAGGTTTATTTCACTGTCAGTACTATGAATTTCATCGTTGTTCTATAGGACTATAGGACTATGCCGTTCCTTAACATTTGTCCATAAAGAGTTTCATTTCATCTCATGTAATAGTGATCTAGTATATTGATTCTTTTATAAAATTTCAAGTATATCAAATGTTCTTGTTTTTTAGATATATTGAACTTGGGCCTCAACTTCAAGTAGGAATTATGGGAATCTCAAAATTTTGAAGTGAGTATACCTTAATATATTCTTAGGACATGCACTTAGGTGCCTTCTTATCTTGGATGATAAAGTTGCAAGCATAATGACGGTGACGTGGTTTCCCATATCAAATTCATGGAAAAGATAAAGATGATAATTTTGTCAGATTGTGCATTATGCGTTATGAGCTATATACTATAAAAGGAGAGTGTACTGGATTTTTTCTTAAAAACTGTTTTTAGATTATTTTTTATGTATGTTATCTTCTTTAAATTATTTTTGAATTGAATTTGAATATATTTTAACTAATTATAGATAATTAAAATAATTTTGAAATGGAAATTTAATATATCTGAAATCTAATTATATGTCCGAAAATATTTAAAATTATGAATTTTAATTAAAAATACAATTTATATACGCAAAAATATTTAATTGTAATATATGTTTCAATTAAACAAAAGAAACTTCTTTTGTCCACTGTAAAAGCTAAAATACGTTGAAACAACGATTTTGTTTTTTAACATTGGAATACTTAGGATGATACATTCTCCACCTCAAAGAATGAAATAATCTTACTCCAAAGAAAAATTAAAACGAATAAAAGAAATAGAAATGTCTTAGAAAATTATTTTAATGGGTATTCATCTTGATGTTGATATCCTCTCCATTTTGTGTTTCTCTCAGAAGTTATTTTAGTTATTTTAAGGAAATGAAGTATACAGTAATTTTGGTATTTATGTGGGTATTTATGTGATGGGTGTCGTGTGTTGGAAACTTATATTTTTTAATAAATTAAATATATTTTCTAATATTAATAATAGTGTAACTAATATGGTTAATATGGTAAGAATATAACTTAAATATATTTTTCAATAATAATAATAATTATTATTAATTATTAATACGTCAATATTCTAATGTGATGTAATGAAGGATATTCTTGTATTTTCTATGAATTTTAAATTATTAATAATCTTTTGGAATATAAGGTTGAGAATAAGGTTAAGAATGGTAACCTTGGTGAGACTAAAGTGGAGAAGGAAAAACCATTTTTTTTATAATACATACTGTGTAAAAATCTTAGATTGTTGATAATTTTTTGGAATATAAGGTTGAGAATGAGGCTAAAAATGATAATATTGGTAAAAGTAAGGTGAAGGAGGGAAATAAGAGAAGATGTTGATAAAAGTGAGGTGGAGGAGGGAAATAAGAGAAGATGTTAAAGCTCAATGTGGTAATCAAATTAAGATTGATAATAAGGTCAAATTAAGATTGATAATAAGGTTAACTCTGACTCTAACTGTAGGTCAGGACTGATTGTAATAATCATTTGAGCAAGCTGAAACTAAGGTTGGGAATGGTGATGTGGTCGATATGAGTTTGATATTATGAATGATGATAAGAGTCAAATTGAGAGGATTTATATGAAGGATTCTAAAAGTTGGGATGTAGAGGAAGTTGATAACATTTTAGAATATTCTTCTTGGTTAAGGACTTTAAGAACTTGTGGATGTGGAAGTTAAACGTAATGTTGACGATGAAAGAAATGAAGGATTATGTGAAGGAAATACTGAAATTGGTATGGTATCTGATGAAGATGTGTGTGGGGTTAGTTGTACTTTGAAGAGAAATAGGAAAAGAAGTATAGTGACAAGAGAAATATCCGTGAAAGATAAATTCTGAAGATGATTTGCAATTATTGAGTGATGATGATAACCCAACTGATAACATATGTTTCATGATAAAGGATTGTTAGATATTAAGTAAGAGTGAGGTAAAGAGTGAGGAAGAAGATGATGGGCACGAAATAGTGGTAGATTTGGTAACTTTACAATTCTTAAAAACTTTACAATTTGATAATTTTTACTAATAATGAACAATTTAAAGATGTAATAAAAATATATGTTGTCTATTTTTGGAAGAAATCTGAAAATTTTGCTTAAAATTGTGAAAAATGATAAGACGAGAGTTAGGGTTAGATATAATGGGACATAAGAAAAGTGTGAGTGGTTTAGGCATTGTGAGCATTTACCATCAACCAATTGTTGGCAATTAAAAAAGTTCATACTCCTAATAAAGAATTCAAATTATATTTATCGAGTACTAAATGGTTAAGTGAGAAGTTGGAGTCTTATATTAGTCAAAATTCAAAGATGAAATTTCTGGCATACTAATAAAGTTGTCACAGAATGAAGCACATGTATTATAAAGTCAAAGACATAAAAGATAATGAAAATGACATCAAGCCATGTGCAAGATTCATTTAGCAGCAATACAAAAGAATTTATGATTACGTCTATGAGCCAGCGAGAGCAAACCTTAGGTTCACAATAAAAGTAAAAGTTGAACAAATTAATGGAGTCACAATCTTCAACAGGATTTATGTATGTTTAAAAGTTTTTGAGGATAATTTTTTAGCATATAGGTTCATCATTGGTTTATATGGGTGTTTCTTTAAAGGTTATTATGGAGGTGAACTTTTAATAATTGTTGGAAAGTCGAAATGATCACATGTTACCATTGGCATATATTTTAGTTGAGGTTGAGAACAAGGACTCACGGTCATGGTTTTTGCAACATTTAAATAAAAATATGGATGGTGCAATAGTGTGAGTCTCAAACAAATCATCTTTGACTAACAAAAGGTATGTATTGTATCTAACTTGTGTATGTTTATTTTATATGTTTTGCATTTGACTTATATATATATTCAATTTGCTAGGGTTTGTTGTCAGTCATATAAGAACTTTTATCTCGAGTTGATCAATGATTTTGTATTACACATTTGTAGTCAATTATAAAAGGAAATTTCAAGGGAAAAATTGAAAACTCTGATGTGAAAGGTAACAACAAATACATATCCTCATTGAAATATCCCCAAGGTGTGACATCCAAATTAAGTGATAGATAGCAAAGCGTTTACTACTTATCCAAATATACGAGACACATAAATTGTATAGTAAAGAAGTCTTTCAGTTGTTCTTCAAATAAGATTGTTCGAGATATAAAATCATGAATCTATTGAATATCAAAAGTGGACTTTAAGCCTAACTCAACCTTACAAAATTGGCTCATAAGGTGAGGTTTACACTCATTTATAAACTATTGAAAGACCTCATCTCTAATCGATGTGAGATCTCCAACATTAAACCCATTCAAGTATCTTATCTCTTCATCAGAGCAAGTTCACAACTTAAATCATTTGTATATTACGAAAGCATTAACCGTGTGTATTTCAAATAGGTTATTCAAACAAAAACTATTACAAAATAAATTTTTTTGCCCACATTAGATTGAAAATTCCATGTTTTCTTTTTTAAAAAGATTAGGATTAGACGATGCTCACGTTTTGTCCGATGAGTATTATTTCTAGATTTGAAAGAAATTTTGTTAGTCTAAATATTAATAAATAATAAAAATTTATATTAGACGATAAATTGTTATCTGTGAGTTTTTAAATCACAATAATAATTTTAATGATTAATATTATTTTTTTCTAAAATTTTATTTTGAACATAATAGAATATCATATGCTAGAATGATATGACAAGTAAGATTTGTAAATTTACTCCATCTCTATATATTAACATAATTATAAATCTATTATACTCTTCATATCCGTCTTATTCTACACAAAAGAGTACATATCACATTCTTACACTAAATTATACATGCTTCTCTTTATTGAACTATTTACAGAATAGACTTCTTTAATAATGAACAACTCCTCAAATCATGTGTATGCATTTATGTGTATAAGTATGTGAGTGACCCCTCAAACATGTGCGCACACGCATGTGTGTACATGTCTATTTGTGTACGCGTGTCTGTATATCTATGTTTGTATGTGTGTCTATGTGTGCTTGTATGTGTTTGATATCTATTAATATTTAACATAATTTAATATATATTTATTTTTTAAGTAATTTTTAAATATATTTATCAAATAAAAATTAATAGTAATATATAATTAACAAAATATTACTAAAAGTTATTAAGAATTTTCAATTTATAAATAAAGTATTTAAATGTATGTTAACATTAATATTTTCTTTAATATACACACTTAATAATTACTAAAGATTAATTATTTGTTCAATTATCTTAATAATATATAGTTTAAATAAAATTAATGAAATTAATTTTTTTATTACGTATATAATTTTTTATTATACTAAAATTAAAATATATTTATATTAATGGACTGACTATTTATTGTATATGTTTTTTAATATATATATATATATATATATATATATATATATATATATTATATTTATTTATATTTATATATAACTCTCAATTTCGTCATCATAAAAGTTTAACTATTTTTTTTTTACTTTTTTTATAAATTTCTAGATTTTATATAATTTTTATAAAAATAAATTTATTTTTATTATTGTAATTTTTTCATTTTATTGTTTATTAACATTAAGTGATGATATATTTTTTATTTGTTTTGGTTTAGTTTTTGTATATGGCTTAGTGATACATTTAAGTAACGATCGTTACTCAATAAAAGTCACGCATGCATTTTTTAAAATTATTTTTGTTTCAAAGAAAATAATTAATCAATGCTAAAGAAATAATATTATTTTCTTCAGTTAGGATTTGTATTTTTTTTTTCTTTCGACCATTTGATGGTAAAACTAAAAGAAAAAAAAAAACTTTGAAACAAATGATTATTCTATTTTTCACATTTTTTTGGAAGAAAGAATATTGAAATTTAATTATTTATCAAGCCATCAAGTTTGAATAAATTTTACTCACGACAAAGGAAATGAGATGATCGACACAATTGAGCACGTAATTCAAATACTTTTGATACAAATTCTCAACATTGACTTGTGTTGAAAACTATTTCTAATCTATCCTTGGTGGATTGGTGGGTAGATAATAGAAAAACAAAACTTTCTTATTTGTTTATAATAGTGATAACCTTTGGCACAGATAATTTAATTCATGGTTTATGTATGCAAAATATACCTTACCTTAATAGAAGATAGAAAAGTAGTTAAGTTAGAGATAAGTTTGTTAATTTTGCTTTGATGAGAGTAGAAAAAGAATCTAGGCTTATTTGTCATTGCATCAAGGGATCTTACCAAGCACATTTCTATTTGGATTGGAATGCACAAGTACAGCCAAGAACGTGGTTCGAGGGGCCTTTATTATTACCTTTTCATAAAATTAATGATGGGACTAAACAAACAAACAATCATATTATTAATCATAATATTGTTCTTACTCAATCTTACAATAACACATCCACAACTTTGACATTTTCTATTCGATTATAGTTATCGATAGGTGACATTTTTCTTATTATCTCTAACACAGCAAAAAAACATAAATTGATTAGTTAATTCGATATATATATAGTCCATTTAGTTAACATATTTAAATGTTTTAAATGTGTACAAAATTTAAATTAGTGTCGAATATCAACGTTTTGCGTTAAAATAGTTTCTTCTTTATTATTAAATTTGATCCTCAAAATTATATTTTAATAAAAAACATTTTTATAAAATTTACCAATACAACATAATAATATATTTTTGTATATATTTACAGTTACAACATAATTATAAAATTTTAATAATTAATACATCGCTTTACTTATTAGAGAAGATAAAGTCTTTTAATATATCTAAGATTTGAGCTCTTCCAGTATGTTTGCATCTGCAGTTTGATTGTAGTAAGAGATAGATTTGGTATGTATCGTTTTGTTTCTGTTGATTTGAAAGGAAATGCGAGTGAAGAAATGAGGGAGGAAGGGTGGCAGAGAGCGTCTATGCGAAAGGAAGAGATTTAAAAGGAAAGCCATGTCATTTTTGTAAATTTATATTATTGTCCTTTTTTATTGCCTAGCATTATTCACTCATTCATGCATTTGTTTTATTATTGTGCTTTCACATGCAAAGAAACTGAGATTCCAATAGCTTCACATAGATTCCCACAGAAAGCACTCATAACAGCATTGGCGATTTGAAATGAATTTGAATCTTTGGTAATAAATTGTGCCTTGCATCTAGTAGAGTGTCAAATTGTAAGTGGTCTTGTTCATCGTTGAAAGCGGTGGGTGTTGGTGTAGCAAGCGTCATTACTAGTGGCCGATGGGTGCTGGCGCAGGAAGCGTTCGTGGTGCTGGTGCAAGAAGTGTTCGTGGTGCTGGAAGCGTGGTGGTGGTGGTGCTAGAAGCGTAGTAGTGGTGGTGGAAGCACAACTTGTGATGTTCTAGTTGTGTACGAAAATTTCAGGTTTGATGCCTTATTTGTGTAACTTTATCTTATAATTATAGTTAATTAGTTACAATATTTTTTATTTATTTAATTGATTAAGTTAGTTTTATATATTGTATTAAGGCTAATGTAAGTTATTTTAGATTACTATATATTTGTGCTCATGATTATTTTAGAAGATATAGAAATAATATTAATTTTAAATATTTATTAATTTTAAATATTATTATATGTATTTAGATATAATGAGTATTTGATCGTTTAACATGCATGTTAGATTTATTATAATTACAAATTTATGTTTTAATTATTCATAATAATGTATTTATTTCAGTTAAAATTTTAAATTAAGTAGTTATTTATTTTTATTTATTACAAATAATTGTTTCATTTTACTGTATATTAGAATTAATTAGGATTTGAATTAATTTAGTAATTATAAATACATTTTATAATTAATTTTGAATTATGAATAAGTTAAAAAAGTAGTTGTGTGTATAATTTAATTGAACTAAAACAATATTTAAGAATCTTGAAACAATCTTTATTTAGTTAAATAACTTTTAATATGAATAAATTTAATTTTGTATTAAATCTTATGTAAGTTTGTTAAATAATTTTTTATATGAATGAATTTAATTTTGTATTAAATTTTATTTAAGGTTATTATACATTTAGATTATTATATAGGTCTTTTATAATATTTATGTTTTCTCAGTATTTTTTTATAAGATATTTAGGAGTTATAATATTTATTTATGTGAATGAAAATTAATATTGTATTAAATGTTATTTAAGTTTGTTATTAGTTTAGGTTATTATATAAATTGTTTTACAATATTTACGTGTGAGTATCTTTTTATAGGATATTTAGTAATTATAAATACGTAACTAATTTTGAATGTAAATAATTTAAGAAATAGGTATTTGTATAATTTAATTCAATTAAAACTATTTAAGAACTTAGAAATATGTGAATAATATTTTAAATAATAAATTTAGTTTTGTATTAATTATTATTTAAATTTATTATAGGTTTAGATTATTATATAGAGTTTGAAGGATAACCTCTCCAATGAGCGATGGTTGTTGATATTTGGCTTTCGCTTTCATTATTTTTGCAGGAACTCAATCTTCTTGACATTCATGGCCACATGCGCACCTTGCACAATTTTGTCAGTTTTCAACCTAAGTTTAATTCTTTCTCCAATGATGACAATATCAACAAACTTGGAAAAAAAACGGTCTAACATATGTTCATAGAAGTGAGATTGTAAAGTACTACCCATGAACATTGTCACTATTTCTTTCTCATGTAATTGGAGTTTTACCTGCGCGACTAACTCTCTCCATCTTTGAAAGTTCAAGAATTTTTTTTCGACATATTTTGAAGTTGCAACCTAACAGGAGTTGTATCAACATTATACTTATACTGCTCCAAGAATGCATCAGCTAAATCTTTCCATGAACGAATTCGAGTTGGTTCCAAGTGCATATACCAACTTAGAGCAATGCCTGCTACGCTGTCTTGGAAGAAGTGTATTAATAATTTCTCAGTGTCAGCATATATTGTCATCTTTCCATAATACATAGTCAGATGATTCTTTGGACAAGAGGTGCCTTTGTATTTCTCAAATTCAGGTACTTTGAACATAGAAAGAATTACGAGATCAGATACCAAACATAGTCTTGCATTATCTCCAAATCCAAAATTTCCTCCTCCTTCAATAGGTCTAAGCCTTTCTTCTAACAACTTCAACTTAGTCTTGGCTTCTTCAACATCTTGAGGTGGTCTCTGAACTACTGGCCCTCTTGGCACTCCTTCGCCCAATCTTACTTGAACAGTGTTTCAGAAAAGACCGCTATCCAACATTGACATTTATAGGTCCATCACTTGGTTGTACTTTAATAGGCTCTGGTTGACTTACAAGTATGCCAAAAGGTCAACCATGGTGTAAGGAATTGCAACACCATACACATTTTCATAAGATGAAATATAATTAAGAGGCAAACTATATGAACATCCAATGTTTTCTTGAGCAGTATTAGTTTGAAGTGTTACAATCTACGACACTACAGGATTGGAAGAACTAGCTGGCCTCTATATGATTTGTCTCCTAATTATAGTCCACCTTACGAAAATGTGCATACTCTAAACCCTAAATAAATTTTAACACCAAATTTCGTTCGAACAAATAAAGTTATTGTAAAATAAAAAATAAAAAAAAATTAAACCAAAGACAGCTTATTCATGCGCCTCCATGTCTTCTTCTGCACCTCCATATATTTTCAAATTTTTTAAAACTTTTAAATTGTGAAATGTCAAAATTACTCTCATAATCCTACACCTCCATATCTTCATTTCACCCCGGACCATACTTCCAGCGGTATACCTCCATAACAAAACCACAATGGAGAGTGAAGGAAGAGCCGTCGTCACGTGAATAGCTGTCGCTGTTGTCCACCGTTCATGTCACCGCCAGTGAAAGTGAAAGTATCTATACTGTTGTCACTGCTGTTCACGTTCACGTCACCGTTCATGTTAGTAAATTTATATCTTAGAATAGGTTACTCGGGAAGCTTAATTTTAATTTTCAAATTAGCCTAGCCTGTTCGCGAATACACTCTTACCTTCCGAATTCAAATATAAGAAGTGCGTTTCGGAATATGTTTTTTTCTTCCGAATTGGCCTGGAAGCAAATTCCTAATCCGGATTAGAATAATTTGAAAGAATAAATTCAATAAAAAATATCTTCTGTATTTTATAATTCAGTAATTTTTGGTGATTTTCAGAATTACAGAATTCAGAATAAGAAAAAAAAAACCATCTTCCTCCTAAATCTATTCCAACGATCACAAAACTTACAGAAAGATAGATAATTACTTATTTATTCGTGCTTTGAACCTTAATCAAATATTGGAGATTCCAATTTTAATCTCCAAAAGCTCTCCGCAATGTGCTCAAGAAAAATGGAAACGTACTCACTGTTTTGGACAGGTGTAGTAACAACGAGAATGGTTGAGACAGGTGCAGGAAAAACGGAAATCAATGTTGGTGTGAAGAGGTGCACAACCACATGGAGGTGAGTAAAGGGTGTTGGTTCCGTGAATGAAAACAAAGGTATTTTTGACATTTCCTATCTTCCATAGAGGGGCCGCCGGGAGGTGCAGGAAGACGCCGTCAAGCTCAAATTAATAGGGGAGCATTTGAAAATAAAAAAATAAATTAATTTGCTGAAATCTAATTCATTAAAAATGTATTAAAAAAATAAAAATTATTATTTGTACTTCTTCATATTAAAGTGTTATCATTTTATATTATCTCTCTTTTACTTTGTCTTTTTTAAGCCCATTAATTAAACAAAAATTAATTAAAAATAAATAAAAAAATAGAAATGTTAAAAATATGAATAATTGAGTTATTATATTCATTCCTTTTATTTTACAGGTTACATTTAATTAATATTTAAAATAGTAATTAAAATTCAGTAAAACAAAATCTAATTTTTACATCTGTTGATTTATTTTATAAAATAACAATATTATAATAAGGAGAAAATGTTTTTAAAATTAGGTTGCTTTCAATAAAAATAAAATAAAAAACAAATTAAAAATACAATGTATTGCTTTTAAATTTAGGTTGCTTTCAAAAAAATAAAATAAAAAAAACGAATTAGAACATAAAATGTGTTGTTTTTAAAATTTAGATTGCTTTCAAAATAAAATAAAATAAAATAAATCAAATTAAAAAATAAAATGGGTTGTACGTTTGTAAATCTGGATAGATTTGATTGAGGTTATGATTTCAACTAAATGACTCTGCCTTTTTTTAGTCCAGTTGATTCTTGGGATTTAATATTCAATTGATGATTTAATTTTTAGTCCATGTTGATCCTTGGAATTTAATATTCAATTAGCGATTTAATATTGAATTCCCAGCCCCTTTTTTAGTTCATGTTGGTCCTTTGCGATTTAATATTCAATTAGCGATCTAATATTCAGTTCGCAGCCCCTTTTTTAGTCCTTTAGTCCATGTTGGTCTTTGAGATTTAATATTCAATTGACGATTTAATTTAATTTAATTTTTAGTATTTTTAGTCCTTGGTCCTTAGGATTTGGGATTTAATATTCAATTGGCAGTTTGTTTTTTAGTTCATGTCCTTGGAATTTAATATTCAATTCCCCATTTAATATTCAACTGACAGTTTTATAAAATTATAATTAAGTAGAAATAATTAAAAAATAATAAATTTAAATCTGAATTAAAATTATTGAGTATAAAAGGAGGAGCACACTGTAGGGGAGATACGGAAAAAAGTTTCTAAATACATGCGGTTTGTAAAAATTGGAAGATTCAAATTACGAGAAAAGGGGGAATTTTGTCTCAAAAGGTATGTCTTAATCAATCTTTTGTATAAGTGTTTGTTTTTATCTATTTGATCACAGTAAAAAAGCCACTTCAATAGCTAACACATTAACCAAGATGTCCATGCACTGGAACCCGAAACCAAGCACCAAAAATAGCAATTTAGAACCCTTTTAAAATCATGACAGAATCAAATCCGAAGTAGAAAACCCAAATTAAGAAAACCCCAAATATGAAAACATAGAAGCAAAATTCCCAATCTAATGAAAACTTTATTCATGCGCTTTCAAAACATTAGCCATACCTCGCACGAAAAAAAACATGGAAAAAATAAAAACTTGAATCAGAAATTTAAACAATTTTGGAAAGAGGTAAAAAGGTGGGAAAGATGGAACCTTTTCTCGAAATCTCAAAGTGTCTATACCATCTTTGCTAGAATGTTGCCGTGGCCGCGTGTCATGTGGCTATCACGCCTCATCCAAAACGACGCCGCAGCCGCTGTGACAGTTGCTCCAACTTAATTTAGGGTTATACAAGAGAGTAAGGTTGAGAAAGGGGTTTGTTGAAAGCACCCTGGGGGCATGGAAAAGGATGGAAAAGGGTGTCATGTTTCACATGGGTTAACTCATTCTTTTTTCTATCATTTTTATTTTTATTATATTCTTAATTTACTTAAAAGTATACAAATATTCTTATAAAACAATAGAAATATTATATTTATAAAAAGTTAAAATAATACGAGGTTCATTTATTTATCTATATATTATCATTCACAAATTTATATATTTAAAAAAAATCATAAAAAACAGGATTCATTCGTTCGTATATTTACTTATACTAAATGTAAGATGAATTAAAATCTTGTAAGGGATTAATAACTTTGGATCATAATAAATATAACAATCAGAGCTCTCAAATTATAGCTTTGATATCATATAATAAAAATAAATAGATGAGCAAAAAGTGAACAAAGGATATGAGAATGATCTTTTTATTTCTTTATATTTTGATAGAAGCAAATGATATATACAAATAATGTATTCATTTATTTCCTAAAGTATTTTTATATGTTGTTGCTTGATAGAAATTTTCTTAAGATAGATGTAGAACATTTTTTGTTTATTTAAACTTAAGATTTGAAATATTATTATTGCCTGTCAGCTTAAATTATTGCTCTATACTTTAGTGATTTTGAATTACCTTATGAGGCGAGATGGAACTTGATTCTGTCATATGTTAGAAGTATATTATGATATGATCAACGTCTCTCGGACGTAGCTGCTTTATGTATTTCAAGAAATATGTTTGTTTTATTTTAATACATAATCAAAATATTTAGGGTGTTGTATTTTTGCTTTAACACCTAAGCCCATAGTCGGGATGTAGAGTTTCACTGCCCTCTAATTTTTGTTTCATTTAGCATTCTCGGCTCTTAAGGCATCCATTTCCCCAACATTCTTCCTCTTTAGTGTTTCTAACTCTCTTTGTAGTTTCACATCAATTTTACTTTGTCAACATGATTATCTTGAGTTTCTTCTGGGTGACCTTTCATTGCTCACTATGTTGCATGTGGTTACCATGCGATTGTTGTAAGGTTTTCTCTAACCGACAATAAGCAACAAAATGGTTTTATAAGGCCTAAATGACCTATTAAGGTCTCTTAATCTTTTGTCTTTACGATCTTGATTTCAGCCTCTATGTTCCGTCTTAGCCTTAAAACCAATTATCTGCTATAATACTTCAACTCTCAAGTTAGTATTTAGACAAGAAAGTTTAATATCATAAATATATCACTTTTACTAGAAAAGAAGTTTAGCTTTCATCTTGGAATGCTCATTTGTCTATACTATTCTTCTTTAGTTTATAGTTGTACAAAATATTAAAAGAGACCTAACTATCTTTGAATCATAATTTTTTGTGTTGTTTAAACATAATGGTGTTAATTATAAGATTAGTCGGTAAGTCAGAGAGTTAGGACTAAGTCATTATGTATTTGGCTGAGAGTGAATCAACTTATCAATATCATTAGAATATGTTCATGTATAAGTCAACATAATATGAGTTATGAGGTATTATATTAAAAAAATTTTAATATAAAATATAAAAAAATTATATATATTTTAGAAGTTAATCATCATAAAAAATATTTATTCATTTAGAAACATTTTTATAATATTTGATAAGTTATAATTAGAAACAACTTCTTAGAAATTATTAATTAATTGTGAGATTAATTTTTTTTAATAAAAATGGTTATAGTTAGATTTTAAAATTTTTATTTCTATTTATCATATCAATATAGTCTTAAACTTTTAGTTATTATTATTTAATTTTTATATAATTAAATTTTATAAAATTATAGACTAATTTTTTAGTCTCTACTGTATATTATAGACTAATTTCTAAGGCAAATGTTTATTTCATTTACTAAATTTAAAATGAATTAATATTTTAGGATATCTAAATTATATTACTATTAACATTTGTAATTAAAAGCATTTTCTAAAATGTAAACTATGTCAATTTGAAGATTGAGGGAGAAAATAAAAATAATCAATAATTTATTTCTTGTTTTCCCTTTGAAATAAATTGTGAAAATTTACTTTCTTCTTTAAGTAGAAACATTAATGCTTGCACATATGGGATTTTTATATCTGCTATTTTTATCAAAGTAAATCTATTTTTTTTTGTCACTCTATGCTCTTTCTATATTTCAACATATGGTAAGATAAAACTTATTTTGGACAAAAGTAATACAGACGTGTAATTTTTTTCCATTTTTTATGAAAAGGGTGTAAATATCTTTTTTTACAAAAATAAATAAATCGTGTTATAAAGACAATATTTCAAGTGAAAAAATGTATCACTGTTACGTTACTTTTAGACAAACACAAAGTTAAAAAAATTAAACTGATAGTAAAGTGTTGCCCTTAATTTGTGTGCAATGGTCGATAAAATTGTCTAGGGCTACGTTATTTTAAATGGTGTAGGTGCACGCTGCACGAGAACCACAAAGCAAGAACACATTCCACGATATACACGTTCCTCCAAATTGGCTGCACTAGATGACATAATTAGTAATTAGTAATTCAGAAAGAGGTGGTGCAAAATTTGTTTTTCTGAACTCTACAATTTGCAATGTCGACAACTAGATCATCTATGATAGTGTTTAAACGTGTAAATTTTAATTTATTAAATAAAAGAAAAGAAAATAAAATAAACTTTGATGTAGGTTGCAAAGTCGATGACCAATTTTTAGAAATTCCATCAATGCAAAATCAAAGTTCCTATTACTTTCAAACAAAAAAGAATAGGAAGCAATAATTTTTCTCTTTTCTCATCATGAAAATTGAAAGCATGTAACATGTTTATTATAAGAAATTAGGTATAATACGCAAGTTTATTTAAATAAATATAAATATTATTATTTGAATTTATTATGATATATAATTCTTTAGATTTTATATCAACTTTACCTCCTATGGAAGTCTAATAATAAGTTATGTACACTTCAACTTAACAATATCTATTATTGTAGAAAATTTCTTTTAAACAAAAATTCCTATTAATGTTAAAAGATAATTTTTTTTTTATTTGTACGACGTATAATCTTATTTAAGATCATGTTGTCTGTTTAAAATGTTGTCATTTTAGGAACATTTTTATAGTGTTATTTTTTTGACTAAAAATATAACTAAAAAAAATGTATAACATCTTAAGATGCTTTTTTATTAAAATAATATTACAAAAAATGTTTAATAACATTTTTATAAATAGTTTTATTAATACATGAAGATATTATTAGAAGTCTTTAGTAATATAAGATATACTTAATATTTGATAAAATGTTATTAAATTATATTAATATTATTTTATTTAATTTAATAATATTTTTTTATGTTACTAATTTATGTAATAATGTGAGAGAAAAGAAAATAATATAAGAATGAAAATAGTATGGCCTATGTATATAGTAGAGATCAAGTTATTCGCATAAATAATAATATGAAGGTATTTATCTTTTATTTCTCATTCTTTCAATTTAACAGTTTTAATTATCATCTTATTCTAAATCATTAGATTGAAAGAAGATAAAGAAGAGTAGTAACTTCCTTAAATTTAGATTTGATTATTTAGATAATATATAATTTATAGTTATTGATTATAATAGTTAACATGGTTAAATCAAAACACGTTAGATATATGATACGATTAATAAATATAGAAAACAAGTAAATATATAAGAATATGATAAGATTAGTAAACATAAAAACAAGTAAATATATCAGAACTTTATGTAATATTCCAAAAGATCAATGTCTGATAAACAGTCAACGAAATTTCAATTCACCAAACAAACTTGCTGTAAAGATATTTGTATAAATTTCATTTAAAGGACTATTCTTTAAGGTTTGATAATAATAATTTAGTAACTGGCTAAGAGTCTTAAGAGTAAAAAAAAACTATGTCTAATATTTTTATATTAATTTATCGGTTGTTATGTTAAATTTTCGATCAATTTAATTAATTTCACTAAATAAACTAATACTTCAAAATATAAAATAAATAATTTTTAAATATTAAACATTAAACAATCAAGTATTTTTTTAAAACCTAATTACTTTTAATTAAACAGCCAAGTATTGATAATATATAAAAAAAAATTCATACTCAATAAAATAAATTTTTTTAATATAAAAAGATCCAACTCACTGAAAACTTGTAAGCAAATGAAGCCTTGCATGTAACATGCACTTCAGTATTTATACACCTGGAGACCTATAGATATAATATTGCATATAAATTGCACATAAAAGCATTTGAGTTTTTCAATGGCAATTTAGGTACATACGAAGAAATATCTGGACAGCAAATAAGGATGGCTCTCGCACCTCCCGCATCAGTTGCTTCGATCCAACATGCAGAACCTCACAAAATGCGACCTTATGCAGATTTTCCTCCAAACATTTGGGGCCATTTCTTCCTTCAATATGATTCAGAATCACTGGTATTAATATTCTATATTTACAATACCTTCTTTTTATTTTATTCAAAATATTAAATTGTTAAGTCTATATATCTATATGTAATTTAGATTTTACGTATAGTAGAATAGTCAAATAAAAAAAGATAAAATTGTATTAATAATCTTTTTATTTATATTTTCTCCTATATTAATAAGTGTAACCTTTCAAAGAAAATCTAAGATTAATTAAAACTAATACAATTAAAAAGGTAAATTCAAATAATATAACATTAATCAAAATTAATATAATTAAAATAATCTAAAGCTAATCTAATTAAAATTTTATCTTGCTATGATGTTATCAGTGTTTTTAATATTTATTTGCATTAACTGATTACTCTATCAGTGGATTTCAGTTTTAATTATAAAACAAATTCCAAACTTAATTATTGTTTTTTTGTTACTATTCACTTTCATCCAATGTTAGTATTTATTTTTTTATGAATGAATTTTAATTAAAATAAAATTTAATTAAAGTAAAGAGTTCACCTCTTCAAAAAATGATTAGATTTAAAGTAAAATAAAAAATAAAATTTAATTAAAATATTTTAACCTACGTCTCTTTTGATATTTATATATATATAATACTTTTTAGAAAGTAAAATCACCCTTCATGTTACAATTCCACTACATCTCTTTTATAATTCTATAATATATGATTTTATGAATTTTGAATTTTTCGTAATCTTATTTATAATCTTCATTGTAAATACTTTTACATAAATACCTTTTGTCTATTGAAATAAGGTGTATCTAAAGTTTAGTAAAAATTAACAACTTCTCCTTCAATTTGTTTTAGTCACATTAGTTACAAAAGTAAATTGAAAACTTTATTTAATGCTTTGCAATGCAACTGATTTGTAGGAATCCAATGACAGAACCATGCAACTAGCTCAAAAACTAAAAGAGGTGGTGAAGATGCTGTTCCAATCATCAATCAATCGAGATATCAGACAAAAACTAAACTTCATTGATTCACTTCAACGCTTTGGTGTATCCTATCTTTTCCAACAAGAAATTAACCATGCATTGGAACAAATTTACAACAGTTTTACAGAAGATAACACCCTCATTGAAGATAACAATTATCACTCTCTTGCCCTGCTCTTTCGTTTGCTTAGACAACAAAGTTTTCCAATTTCATCAGGTACGTACATACTTTTTCATTACAATAATGTATAATGTTATATATACCTTAAAACTCAAAATCCATTATCTAGCTATTATTTCTTATATTTATACTTCAATTATATCAGCAGATATATTTAAGAAATTCAAAAATGACCAAGGAAACTTCAATGAAACACTTGGCAATGATATTCAAGGGTTGTGTAGCTTGTATGAAGCTACACAACTAAGAACTCATGGAGATGATATACTGGAAGAACTATGTGAGTTCTCAAAGGCTCAACTTAAATCCTTGGTCAACCAACTGAAACCATCTCTTGCTGCACAAGTCAATCACTGCTTAAGTCGACCACTTACGAGGAGTGTACGTTGGTTTGAGGCAAAGTATCACATGTCTGTCTATGAACAACATTGTTCCCATGATGAAACTCTTCTCACATTCGCAAAAGTAGAATTCAATATTCTTCAAAGCATGCATCAAAAAGAAATTGGCACTATCACCAAGTAACTCTTTTACCTTTAAATGTTCTCAATAGTAATCACATATTCATATCCAAATACACTATAAAAGTGTGCTCTGCTCTTGTTCTTGTAGATGATACTTATGATGCTTATGGCACTGTTGAGGAACTTGAACTCTTCACAGAAGCATTTCAGAGGTTGATGTGCTTTACAAATTATAGATTATATAACTTAAACGAGATTGGTTTCACATTTTAATTCTTTATAATAAATGTTTCTTTACTAAATTTCAGATGGGATGTTAGACTCACCGAATCTCTTCCAAAGTCCATGAGAGTAGTATTTGATACATTTGTAGAACTGTGTGAAGAAGTAGAACTGTTCACAACTGAGAGTGGAAACTCAAGCTTTGTGGTGTCACATTTTAAACAAGCTGTATATATGCCTGTTCCAATTTTGCTTTACAATAACCTGAATACTTGTTTTCAAGATTAACTTTATCTCTTCAATATATTGGTTGTTTTACACGCAGATTTGCAACCTAACAAAATCCTACATGGTTGAAGCTAAATGGTGCCACGAGGGTTACATTCCAACATATGATGAATATAAAATTAATGGAATGTTAACTTCTTGTTGTTCCCTTTTGGTAACAACGTTTGTATGCCTTGGAGATTTTGCAACAAAAGATCTGTTGGATTGGATTCTCACTAAACCAGATATAATTAGAGCTGCATCAGTTATTGCCAGAGTCTTGGATGACATTGGCTCACATAAGGTATCAATTCATTTCTAATTGAAAAATGTTGAATATCTTCATTATTTAGAATAAGCAAAGCAAAAGATTTGGATTTGTCTTAATTAATTATTCACAATTATTACGTTCCTAATTGAACATTTGGATTTGCTTTGATTAACACATAGTTTGAACAACAAAGAGTACATGTTGCCTCAGCTGTTGAATGTTGCATGAAGCAATATGGTATTTCGCAAGAAGAGGCCTATGACTTCATTCACAAGGACGTTGAAGAGTGTTGGAAGGTTATAAATGAAGAGTTGCTGAATCTAAATGATATTCCAAAGATTGCACTTGATTGTGTAGTTAATTTTGCATGCATGTCTGAGCTTTCGTATGAAAATCACCAGGATAAATTCACAAATGGAGAACTACTGAAAGATTGTGTCTCTTCACTTCTTGTGGATCCCGTCTGAAACTATTTCACATCTAAATGAGTGAGTTTATTATGTTTAAAGCTATGTATTTACGAAGCATAAATAAGAGTCAAATGTGGGTATGAAAGTGGTTTTCGTCCCACATGAGAGGCTCAACGTATCAGTTGTGAAGAACAACGTTGTACTTGTTGCAATGCTTGTGTGTTGTCGTTTGCTTAATTTTCAATGAAATAATGTTTAGCAATCTTGTACTTGTTCTAACTCTCACTTTCATAGTTCACCACAAGCTAAAAAAAGACTTACTCTAACAACAATAAGAAAATGATAATTTACTGTCGATTGGAAGGCATAAACTAATGTTAATTAGTATTTAGTTAATAAGGCCATGCAGGAAACTCAAACCATGAATGCTAGTTTACTTTTAAAAATTGACTTTAAATATTTTTGGGGTTAATGTATTTTATTTTATATTAATTTAATTTAGTGTTGCTCAGTAATATTTTTTAAAAAAATATTTTACAATTCTAGATAAATAGATTGAGAATGACATCCATTTTCATCTTCAACATAAGAAAAAAAAATAGACAAAAATAAAATATATTAAGATAATAATAATTTTATATAAGATAAAAATAAAATAAATGTTAGTGTATTAAATATTTGATGCGTTGTATATTTGTATGAACGGGATAATAATAATAGGTTATGATATAAATTATGTTGAAATGATAAAGTTATTCCTCAGTTAAAATTACACATTTTTTTTTAGAACTGATTTCATTTTCCATTTTTATTTGCCAAATATATTTTTTTAATTAAAATTACATTATATAAAACCATCCTTTATTTCTTAACATTAAAAAATGATATAAGATTTTCAAAATTATAATTACTATTCAAATCTGTTAAATTATTTTAATAATTGATAATACACTGAGTGATATATAGGGTAAATGTTTAGTTCATTAACTTAAATTTAAAATAAATTAATATTTTTAGATATCTAAATTTTATTACTATTAACATTTGTAATTAAAATCATTTTCTAAAATGTAAACTATATTTTAGATTTATGATAAAAAATTACCTTATGATATTAATTTTAACCATTAATACTTTTTATTTTAAATTAAATTAATTTTCTTATGTTATAAAAATAAAAATTTCGCATTCTTTCAAAATTTCCATGTTTTAATTGTTTTTAATTTATCTTTTTAAAGAAACAAAACAAATGAGATTTTCTCTTTTCAAAATTTATTCAAATGTATAAATTTTAAAAAAAATGACATAAATAAATAAGTTGTGTTTGAGAAATTCGACTTAAAATAAGAAGTCATGATTTAAAAATACAATTTCTACATTAAAATAGAAGTCATCTTTGGACTATACAACTTTGACTACATTAAAAATAGAAATCCCACATTTTTGGGAAGAAAGAAAAAAAAATTTCATCACTATATTCACCAAACGATAACTCAAAAATGTTCTGTAATCACTACATTTTATCACCCACAAACAGACCTACAATAAAACCTAAATTAGCAAATTTATTTCACCAAAGCACGCCAACAATGTTTACCAAATTTAGTGACTAGGTATTGAGAGAGAATGTCTATGCGAGAGAGAATGTCGTGAGGGGAAAGACAAAGACGCGAGAGACAATATAGTGAGTGAGAAGATAAAAATGTGAGAGACAATATTGTAAGTTAGAGATCGAAACACGAAAAAAAAATATAACAATAGAAAGCTTGAATGATAGAGAACACTACAACAAAAAAGACAGAAACGAAAAAGAAACTTGTCATTATTAAAACTTAAGTATATTTTGAACATTTTATTGATGATATATGGTCTAAGTCAAAATTTTGTATAGGATGTAAGAACCAACTGCCAAAATTATATTTTAGATTCTATAATGTGATATACAATTTTTGTATTTCAGATAATACAATACAAGAATTGTATTATACAATTTAAAATAAAAAAGATTAAATTTTAGATTATAAAATACTAAATTGTCTTGAATGAAAAAAGATACAGGGGATTTATTTATTTTTCATTAAAGATAAAACAGTAATTTTCTCTATAGGGGTGCATGAGGAAAAGTATGGAGGTGATAGAAGCAACACTCCTTTAGTTTTTCTCTACCTGACCTGTTAGATCCTTTTATAAGTTACAGTAGTTACCCAAACTTTTACCTCTTTACACATCTAAGATGAGATTTCAAAAATTCATAATTATTACATTAGTACAAAGGATAGCTGTTACTCCTTTTTTTTTTTTTTTTTTTTTTTTTTTTTTTTTTTTTTTCCTTCTAATTCTTAGGACAGGACATATTGTGTTATTTAGGCCAATTTTGTTTAACAATATTCACTCTTACAATGAATAACCTAAAGCAAGTTTTAATATATCAATATTTCAAATTATCATAAGCAAAAAGAATTATTTAAAGTGTTTTACTCCTTCACTTTTCCTCGTCAACCTCCAACTATGTAATTCCATTTGCATCAAACTTGATCACTCATCTCATACACACCACATGACCCAATAACCACTACATCCCATGCATAATGAATGATCAACACTTGAAACTCCTCTAATGCACGCACATATAATCCATTGCCACCAAAAACGACTTCAATTTAGGTGAGGTGAGGTTATGAATGTCAATTTATCACTCCCTCATATACGCCACCAGTTTCAAAAATCATATTATAGTCCCAACGGATTACTCCATTTCCCTTAAAACGTGATCCATTGACATTGCATGTTAAGACCCTTGAGTTTTGTGCTGTCAATTTTATTAGCTGCATCTCATTAACACACTTTTGTTCATAAGAATAAACATCTTGAAAGCCACTTACAATGTCTATTGCACCTTGTGGACTTGTTCCTTCGACCCAACATGCAGTATCTGACATCACTCGACCTCGTGTGAATTTTCTTCCTAGCATTTGGGGTGATGTTTTCCTACAATATGATTCAGAATCGTTGGTACTTTATTTGTATTTACTTCTGCAACTTTTCTTTTTACATGCTTTATTGTTACTTTGCTTCAAATAGAAATTCGGTTACACTGAAACAAACTAAAACTTTCTTATTTTTGTTGTAATAGTTTACCTCAGTAAACAGAACCACAATATTTCTTTTCTAGAAAAGAAACAGATTATGATAATTGATTACTTGATTCAAAGATGTTTTTTTTTTTTTGAGTTTCTATGAACAAAGTAGTATATATTACTTTTACTTCTGGTGAACGAGTGGAGAATCAATACTTGTTGACGATCAAAGTTTTTAAATCGTTCTAAAACATATTCACGACATTTTTAAACTTAATTCTTTAAAATTTGAATGGATGATTAAATCAATTTTAACCATTAGAGCCTACTTAAGACCAATCAAGAACTTGCAAAAAAATTTAGAAAGATAGAAAACCCTCCTGCATCATTTTTATTTTATTTTTTGTGTGTGTGTAAGCTTAGTACATGATTAGAATCATTCGCATGTGCATCCTTCAGTTCTTCTTTCCATCAGACTTTCATTACAAAAGCTTCATTCCTTGGAACTGAATTCAGGAAATCAATGAGAATATGAAGCAACAATTTCAAATGCAAAAAGAAGAAGTGAAAAAGATGTTTCTATCTTCAAGCGATAGTATCTTACAAAAGCTAAATTTCATTGATTCATTGCAACGTTTGGGTGTATCTTATCATTTTCAACATGAAATTGACGAAGCATTAGAGCAAATCTACAACTTATTTACAAATGATGATGTCATAATAGAAAAAAGTTGCCTTCACTGTCTGGCGTTACTGTTTCGTTTGCTTAGGCAGAGAGGATATCATATTTCGTCAGGTATGCAGAACTTTGCCACGATATCTTCGTTACCAAGAAATCTACGTTTCATGAACCATATTATATACATAGATTCTTCATTAAAATCCCATATAGCTCATATGTGCGGGTGAATTCTAGCAGATATATTTAACAAATTCAAGAACAACCAAGGAGACTTCAATCAAAACATTGCCAAAGATGTACAAGGATTGTGGAGTTTGTTTGAAGCTGCACAACTAAGGGTTCATGGGGAAGATATATTAGATGAAGCACTTGATTTTACACACACTCATCTTAACTCCTTGATTAAACAATTGAACTCATCCTTTGCTGCACAAATAAGTCATTGCTTAAGGAAACCTCTTCAAAAGGGAGTTCCTAGGTTGGAGGCAAGGCGTTACATTTCCTTCTATGAAGAAAATCCTTCCCATTGCAAAGTTCTTCTTACATTTTCAAAACTAGATTTCAATATGCTACAGGCATTGCACAAAATAGAAGTCGGAAGTTTCACCAAGTAAGTATTGCAAATCTATAACCATGTACTTTTAGAATAAAAAGTTTTAACAGAACATATGAAGTCAAAGAAGTGTTTCGCAGATGCCTTTCCCTAAGAAGAACTAAGAAAGTTTTTCTGGCCAGAAATATAGGAGTGTTCACCACAATCAAACATTCATTACTTACAATGCATTCATAACATAGTGTTATGCTTATAGAACAAAACTTTTAAATCATAAAAGTGGTAACAGTTAAGTTGCTATTAAACAATCAACTATCAATAAGATACTAGTTGTGTTTTTTTCTCTATTGCAGATGGTGGAAAAAATCAGAATTTGCAACAAAGGTCCCTTATGCAAGAGAAAGGGTGGTGGAGGGTTATTTATGGCCAATGGCCATGTCTTATGAAGCTGAATATAGTATTGCAAGAAAGATGGAGAGCAAATTGATTGGGTGTATCTCTATTCTAGATGATACTTATGATGCCTACGGCACAATAGAAGAACTTGAACTCTTCACACAGGCAATTGAGAGGTTCATCTCAATCTAAATTATATGATCGACCCATGAATTTGTTTCTCAATTTTTCATTTATAATTCTCCTTTTGTTTGTATGAATTTCAGATGGGATATTAGTTCCATTCAATCTCTCCCTGATAGCATGAAAGTAGTGTTTAATGCAATTGTAGAAGTGTGCAATGAAGTGAAGTTGACAACCTCAGAGAGTGAAAAATCCAGCATAGTGGTGCAGTGTGTTAAAGAAGCTGTAGGTTTTTCATTCATATACTTCTAAACTAGTTAACTACTGTTGTTTTGCATCATTTACTTGATTAAGTAATTGAGTAATATTTAGGTTATTTTATTTGCAGTTTTGTAACTTGGCACGAGCCTACTTGACTGAAGCAAAATGGAGCCATGAGGTTTATGTTCCAACATATCAAGAATATAAGGATAATGGAGTTATAACTTCTACATATCCACTTCAGATAACATCATTTCTTCTGCTGGCAAAATCTTCAGACCAAGACATGTCTGATTGGATTTTGAGTAACCCACCAATCATTAGAGCTGTTTCACTTATTGGCAGACTTGAAAATGACATATCCTCACATAAGGTACAATATATTTTCATTTTAACTCAAATATAAACAAAATTAATTGACTTATGTGTTGATTAAGAAAGTTGGTTCATATTATTCAACTTTAAAAAATCATATTTAAAAAACAGTTTCTTCTAAAGTGTCCTTCATTAGAATTTGATATCAGAAAAAAAACATAGAAAACAGCTCAATTATGATATTAATTTTGAACCAATACTTCTCTTATTGCCCTATGACATTCCCCAGTTTTGGTTTACTTCCATAGACATGGAAAATTGTGTGGCATATCTAATGGTGCTTGATGTTTCGGATTTGCTATGAGTATTTGTAGTTTGAACAGCAAAGAATGCAAGTGGTTTCAGCTGTTGAATGCTGCATGAAGCAAAATGGCATTTCACAGGAAGATGCCTTCAAATTCATTAAAATAGAAATTGAAGATTTGTGGAAGGTTATAAATGAAGAGTGTCTTAAGTCAGACCATATTCCCAAGTTTGTGCTTGATTGTATTCTTAATGTGGCCAGAATAACAGAACTTGCCTATGAAAACTTCGAGGATAAATACACAGATGGGCAACTATTGAAAGATTACGTTGTTGCACTACTTGTGGATCCCATAAGCATGCAGGAGCACAAGTAATAGAAGTGATATCCATTATAAATAACTATTTACAAATTTATTTTTCATCTCTTTGTTTGAATGTATTCCACATTTTAGTCGAAATAACTACTTTGATGTTATATAATGTATATTGTGACAATTTAAGCATGTCTTGTAGAATTTATGCAAAAAATCTGATTGGTATTTTCGAAATTTACCTATTCATAGTTGTTCAACCACAATACCACTTGCAAACCCGTCAAACATTTGATTCAACAAAAAACTTAACAATTTAAGATGAAACATCATTCTAATGTCTGTCAGATCAACATTGTTCTTATAGTAGAGTTCCTTGATGTCCTTTAAATCTTTCTTAACCCTTGTGACAACCACATCCCCATCAATTTTAAACTTTTTCATCGCACTGAAAATCATCATATGCCTGATCCACCAATTTCTGCTGGAAAAAATGATATTTAGACATCTCATTTTTATTATATAAAATTATTTTTAATCAAACTTAGCTTTTTTTTTTTCTTTAAAATAAATTATTAAATATACCTTTTTTTTTTTTTTTAAATTAGTCTAAGATCAAACATGTAGAAATTAATGAATTAAAAATAATAAGATGAGAAAGGTTCTTCCATTTGTTGGTATCTCACTGAAGAAAATTCCATGTTCATTTCAGTAACAGTGTTGAAAGTTGAGATAAGATGAGTATTGCTTCTTGTGATAAGAATCTGATGATTTCTTCTCCTTATGGATTCATAAAAAGTAGTAATTTTACTAGAATGACAATCCTTACACAAAAGGGAGTAGTTTGGAGTATGAGATTAAAAGTCGAAAAAGAATCTGGTATATAATCTTTATACTGCAACACATTTTTAACTACTTTGAACTGACACGATACTCTCAAATCGAATGTCAAATGCACCAACCAAAGTCGTAACACATGTTTGTTAATTTAATACTTGGACCTGGATCGAGGTTTTGATGTAAGTATACCCACACGGGAAGGGGTTAAGCACGTAAAGAAATCTTCTATCAGAAGTCTTGCTTCGTAACTTCCAAACATTCAATTTTGTCGGCGTGTAAATAAAAATTATTTTTAGAAAAAGCAAAGTATTTATATTCAATTAATTTTAAGAAAAGTAAAAGATAAAAAAAAAATAAAAGATTTGTGTGTTTAAATATTATAAAATTAGAAAATAACCCTTTTTCTAAAAAAGTGACTTAGTTTAGGAGAAGCAGGCCAATATTACTCCTCACATCACTGTTTTCTACAGTATCTCCACTCTACAATTTGGGGCAGTAGGCCAGTGTTACTTTTTACATCGCGTTTTCTGCTTTACGCCACCCCTTCACACCTTTTTCGCTCGTATGTTCACTCTCTGCACCTCACATAACTCTACACCACCCCCCCTCATTTTTTTCCGAATGCACCGTCTCTACCATACACAAAATTTCCGTCCACTCACTCCTGATCCACCACCTTAGCCTCCACACCACAAAAGCTTCTCGTATATATTTTTCTTGTTCCACACACAGTTTACTATCATCTACTCCACACACACCGCTTACTCAATACGCACGGCTCACTCTCATTCTACCCTTCACTCGGGAAGCACAAGCAAATTGAAAGGAGCAGTTGGAAAAAAAAAAGTGACAAGAGCTTATCAAAGAACGAAGTGTTAGAGAGGTATGAATTTCATTTCTGGCAGAGTGTGATGTTGCATGAGTCTCCACCAATGCTATGTTTTGTTTGTCTTTGTTGCTTCATTTTGGTTTCTGCAAGCATTATTCTCTATGCATTCACCTCTCCAACCAACCCTTCGTCACTTACTATTTAGTTTGGTAAATTATTTTCTTAACTTCAATTTTTTTTCATAATAAATTATAATGACGACTTTTCTAATCTTTTTCAACAAATTTTTTCTAAATAATATCTTTAAATTTTTGTATACTTTGTTTTTTATAAGGGTAGAAGATCGCAACTTTCATTTTAATACATTCTTTACTCTTAATAAAGAAAACCTCGACCTCTCAAACTTTACAAACAATACATAACAAAACTTCATCACAGAAAAATAGACAAAATTTTGTGCATAATTAAGCGTAAAATGACTTTATATATGCTTCAAAATTTACTTTATTATCATAATATATTAATAAATAAAAAATAAAATATAACTTACTGAAAATATATTCACAATATACATAATTTAAACTAATCAATTAAAACTTAGGAAATTACAATGTGAAACTATTTTGGTGTGCAATTTTTGGTAATGCATTAAAATAGGGTAATTTTTGGTGTGCAAAGTACTGGTACAGCGTGAAACAATGGTGGTGTTATGAGGTGAGGTTAATGGTAGTTGTCATGAAAACAACGAACTGATAGAAGGCTGTAGGGCAATTATATTTCCATTTTAATTTCATAATTTTCATTACACAATATATAATATAGTTAGAGCACAGAGGAATAGCCTATTTCTAAGATGAAGAAAGCAAAGAAGATTTAAACTTGTATGATGTGCAGCCATATGAAGGCAATCTAATAAGGTGAATGTCACTTGTCATGAAAATATGAAGCCAACTAAATTCTGTACATTCAAATATCGTTTAATCACTTTCATTCCCGTTGCTATTTTAATCAATTAGTTAGTTTAGAAGCTAAAATGTTATTTGTATTATCAAAGGTAAAAGAAGAACGAAGAAACTACTTTAATCAATAGAAGTTTTTCCATGAATAGGATTCTCGAAAACAAAGCTTAATTAGGTCCTACCTTTTTTTTTATCAGAAAAAAAGTTAGGTCCAAGCTATTGGTGCCAAAAATTTTTGTTTGAAAATAGACAGTTTATTTAAGATAACTTCCAAAAGAGTTCTTCAACTTCATATATACAACTAACTATTTATTTTAATTTTTAAACGAACCTCCCAAAAATTCATAAAATTACATAAACAACCCTTGCATTTTATACTCGTTTCATACATTTATTTATTTTTAATTATTTTAAAATCATTATTCTGACACTGTTTTATATTATACTAATAATTGTAAGTGTTTAAAAAAATTAAAGTGTATATAAGGGAGTCGTAAAAAAAAAGAAGAAAGGGAAGCTGTGTAATTTCACGAAAATTTCATGAGTAATTACTGTAATTTAATCATTTAAGCTTTGATTTAACATCTAATTATCTATCTTTACTTAAAAAAAAAATTATAAACAGCACCAAAGTTATTTTATGGAATTGATATATGAATTTGATATTATTACGATTATATTGGTTATTAAATGGATCTTTTCTTGTGAGAAGCAAAGATGTCCCTTCCATCTTCAACACTTGCTTCTTCCAAACATGCAGTATTTGAACTCAGGCGACCTTGCGTGAGTTATACTCCAAACATATGGGGAGACACTTTCCTTCAATATGCTGCTCAATCCAAGGTATTATTTCTATTATTTCCATATATATATATATATATAAATGTGTTGTATTTCATTATAAGTGTTTAAAAATTATAAGTGTGTATAAGGGGGAGTTGTAAAAAACAACTGAAAGGGATGCCATGTAATTTCACGAAAATTTCAGAGTAATTACTGTAATTTAATCATTTAAGCTTTGATTTAACATCTAGTCATCTATCTTGATTTAAAAGAAAATTATAAACAGCACAAAAGGTTATTTTATGGAATTGATATATATGAATTTGATATTATTAAGATTATATATTGGTAATTAAATGGATCTTTTCTTGTAGTGTGTTTCATTAGTAAACTACTCTTTTTCATACGAAGCACTCTGTAAGAAGAAAAAAAATGTCCCTTCAATCTTCAACACTTGCTTCTACCCAACATGCAGTATCTGAACTCAGGCGACCTTGCGTCAGTTATGCTCCCAACATATGGGGAGACACTTTCCTTCAATATGCTGCTCAATCCACGGTATTATTTCTATTATTTTCTTTTATATATATATATATA
>Ga0209489_101538_pt1 | contig 47490 bp, 29 predicted proteins | sample SiratrowhiteBW_FD_187527 | JGI IMG/M metagenome (GOLD analysis project Ga0209489, IMG submission 187527) | Root nodule microbial communities of legume samples collected from California, USA - Siratro white BW (SPAdes) (version 2) | ecosystem: Host-associated > Plants > Roots > Nodule | place... | reverse complement strand
CCAGAGAAACAGAAAAAAAAAAAAAGAAAAAAACAAACATGATGGAAGAAATATAAAAGAATTAATAAAAATAAGAAGGGTGAAATGTGGATGATTACGAAGAACAGTAACAGTATCATATGCATGTTTTTAATATAGTTGATAAGTAGTTATTTTGGTTGTAAAAATATTATAAAATGTTTTATTAGAAAAGCGGCAGTTGTATGTGTGTGAAATAAGAAAGATAAAGAGACGGAAAACGAGTGTGCTTGGTTCTGCAATTATTACTTGTCTGAGGCAACAACGCAGGTTTTCATTCTTAGACTCATTTCATCACTTCTTTACCTACCACACATGTGCCTGCTTATTGATTCTTGCACTAAGCTTTTGGGTTTATGCAACTTTTTATCTAGCAAGGTTGGGTCTTGGCTTTGGTGAGGAACAACACACACAAGATGGCTGTGAATGGATCAACACAACTAGTGATTTTTGCAATTACTCTTCTTTTGATCACACCCTCTCTTTCTCTTTCTGTTCATCAAAACCTAAACGACAAAACCGTGGATTCCACCACCGTTGAGACTAAGGGTACTGGTTTTCTTTCTAAAGTTGTGAACTTTCTATGGAGTTCATCTGAATCAGGATACCAACATACTTGGCCGGTAAGTGGGTACTCACTAACCAAAACTTTTCTCTTTGTTTCTCATTATTTGATTAATTTTATTGAGCAAAATAAGTGTTGATGATGATGGGTGGTTGAATTTGCAGGACATAGAATTTGGATGGAGAATAGTAACAGGGACGATAATAGGATTCCTAGGATCTGCATTCGGGACTGTGGGAGGTGTTGGTGGAGGTGGAATATTTGTAACCATGCTTTCTCTCATCATTGGATTTGATCCAAAATCTTCTACTGCAATCTCCAAATGTAAGCATTTTCTTACAGATAACTGCTGCTGCAACAAATCATTTAAGATAATAACAATTTTCTGTGTATAAACTATTTTTTTAAAGCAACAACAAGAAGTTTAGGCTATCTATAATTAAATTTCCTTTCAAACTTTTAATTCGTTTTGATTAATTTACAAACTACAATGAAATTTTTCTGTTTAATGTTAATGTTAAGACTACTAATGGTGAAAGAATATGGTTATATCTAAATTTCCTTAGAGTTTACCAACAAGTTCGATTGTGGTAGGTTTGAACTGTTCTATTACTCAATCCTAGTAAAGAATATGAGATTTGATTTGTTCGTGTTTCTAATTTTTTTTATTAGACTCAATTTAACCTAATCAAATCTTGATTTAATTGAATGGTTTCAATTAAGTTATAGTATATGATTTTTCTGTCTCAATTTTACAATTTTAAAACATTTTCTTTTATATTTTTTGAAATAAAATTTTAAAATAGAGTATATTATTTAATAATTAGAGAATTGAAAATATATAATAGAGTAGTGAGTAGATTGAATGTTATTATTATTTAATAATTTTGGCTGAGTTGGATTGGATTGAATTTAAAATTGGAAATATATAATTCTTCAGTGTATGATATAAGGTGATTGGATTGAATAAGGGTGGATGGAACTATAAGGAAAATTTATCATTGGTATTCTTATCCAAAATCAATGAATATGTTTATTATATATACTAAATATAAGTACTTGGAAATTTAGTTTGTAAATATATTATTACTTTTTACAACTTTTTATACCAACAAAGGGCACTGCATAGAATAATTTATATTAAGTAGTTTTAATTTAACTAGGATAAGATATTGATTTTAAATACTTAAAAATAAGTAAATTTAATTTTATGCATAGCCAGATTAACATTTAAGGCATTTTTTTTGTATTAATCGACATATTAATTTCCTGTATATATCAATTTATGATTAAATTAATGCAATGATACGAATTACTATAATTTATGCTTTAATATTTAATATGATTTGGTATATCTAAAACAAGAAAAACACGTTGAAAGAGTTAAAAGGACAGTCTTTGTCTTTTAAGTTGAGATGTGTCTAATATTGAGTGCTAAATAAAAACTTAGATTTTGTGTGATTATCTCTGTGATCAAATTTGTTAATTGAAAACTGCAGAAGCTTTATGCTGCGAATATCATCAAGATCCGGGGATTTTTTTCTCACTTAGTTTCAGCTCTTTATAGAAAAAATAAATTATCTTTAAAATAAGCAAGACATTTGAGACCAACAGTTGGAACTTAATAAACAAAATGTCTGAAACATAAGCAGTTTTTTTAATATAAAAATGTATGTCTTCTGATTATTTTTCAATAATTCTTTCAGTAATATGTCTTTTTTTTTTTCTTATGCAGAAGCTGATTCTTTTATATTAAACAAAATTATTTATCTTAAAATCATTTTTAACAAATTTACGCCAAATAATATAATTGTCGCAATATTATGAGCACAGTCTAAATATCTGAACAAAGGAGAAATTAACTTTTTATTTCAATATTAGAATCATTATTAATTTGCATATATCTATTACTTTTGCTCTTTAATTTATTTATTTTTATCTTTGTCTTTGTCTTCATGATGCTGGACATGTTTCTCTTTGATACATTAATATTAAAAAAAAAAAATGATTTGCCCGCTCACCATTTTTTAATACCAGAAACTGACCACGAGGAACAGAAGGGTGGGTCGTCTATGTTTTTGTGTGTTTGTCGTGATTCTTCATCATAGCTGCCACTTGCCCACTTTTGGAGAAAGCTGTGGTCATAAAGTTTTATAAAGTTCTTTATTTTATTCAATGGTTCATACTAGTTGGACAACAACATTCTCTATAACCTTTTCCTTTGATATATGGATATCTTTTTATAATTTTAAATATATTTAAAAAATTTATAATACGAATATTCTACCACAGATTTATAATTTTAGAAATTGTTACATAATAGTTAAAAGTGTTTTTAATTCTGTTATTCATAAGCAATTCATATCATATTCTATGTAAAAACAATTTTTGTATCTTTATCATTTATTACATTTCTCATTTTTTCCACCTCTTTTCTCTCGTCCAAATTACATTTCTTAATTATTATTATTATTATTATCAGTATTTCAATGCAAATATGGTATTTCTCATGTTTTATATAATTATTTTTAAAAGCAAAAAATTACATACAAAATTTATGTAAATAGTAATAAATAAGGAACATACAAACTTTTATAATGTTTAAGAATTTTTTTAATTACTTTACTAAACTTGAAATGAATAAAAAATAGATGAATAATACTAGATAAAGATAGCTTTACAAAATGTATGGATAAGGGACTTTAATTTTAATTTTTTTAATATTGTTTTTATACTCTGAATTTAAATAAAAGATCTACCTGGAGAGAAAGAAAGTGAGAGAAAACTCTGATATTCTTTTTTCTTACTGAGGAAAAGTTGCAAGGAAATAAAGAACATACTAAGAAAGTGGAAAATATGAGAACCTTGTTCTCAAATTTGTAAAATGTAAAGTCCCCGAAGAGTTATTGGTTAGATGAAAAATCAATCAATATTTGGAGCTCAGTGGTTGAAAAAGTATTGTTGAGGTTATTATTTAGAATGTTGTTTGTGAGATCAGATTTGTGAGTGCTAATGGTTTGATGTGTATGAAGGTATGATTACGGGTGGAGCCGCATCAACTGTTTTCTACAATTTGAAGCAAAAACACCCAACACTTGACATGCCAGTAATTGATTACGATTTGGCACTTCTTTTCCAACCAGTGCTGGTGCTTGGAATCAGCATTGGAGTTGCCTTCAATGTTATTTTTGCTGATTGGATGATCACAATCTTGCTAATAATTATTTTCTTAGGCAAGAACCATTAAGAATTTCACTTTTCATCATTTTTTTTCTCTTCTTTCGCTGCCAGTCTTTTGAAGTAGCTTATCTGGGTGTGTACAAAACAGGAATTGCAACCAAGGCATTTCTAAAGGGGGTCGAGACATGGAAAAAAGAAACCATCATCAAGAAGGTGCTTAAGATTTTTGAGAAATCTTTCATGTGGAATTACTAATAAATTTGTTTTGTTTTTGTTTTTGTAACATCCTTTTAATGCATCTCCTGTTATAATTCCAGGAATCTGCTAGACAATCACAGTTAAATGGTAAGTGGGTCAGTGAAAAGTGCATTGTAGATGTTTGTAGTAAGTTTAGTTGTTTGTGGTTTCCAAAACTATCATATTATATATTCCACACTCTAATTAGGCACTGAAAGAACTGAGGAGGTCGCATATGAGCCTCTACCAGGAGGCCCGACACCCCCACACGCAAGTAATCATACAGCTCCTAAAAAACCCAACCAAAAGGTGAGAATGCTGAATCAAAATTAAAAAATAATAACATCAATGGCCACTCATTTTATATTGAAAAACAGATTTGGTCACTAAAGTTTGTCACTAAGCAGATTCTATTATTTATGTGGTAATGACACATGTGGCTGCCATGCAGAGATCTCTTGTTGGGAATATTCGCTGGAAAGCTCTAGGAATTCTTTTCGCTGTCTGGGTCGTTATACTTGCATGCGAGATTGGAAAAGTTGGTATCTTTCTGATGAGCAATTTAAATCTGCAATTTCCATTTTCTTTTTCTTACTTTCTTGTATGTGTACACGTGGAATGGTGATTAAACCATGGTTTTGTTTGTTTTCAAACAGAGTCACACAACAACTTGTTCAATCGAGTACTGGATACTTAATCTATTACAGGTGCATAAATATCATTTCCACATGACATGAAACGAAGTGCAACAAAGTTGCATTTGGTTCGAATTAACTCTGCATGAAAAAAGCCATGTTAGAGAAGGGCATGATAGTGACCATATTTCTTAGTTCTTTTGCAGGTCCCTGTGGCATTAGGAGTGACATCCTTTCAGGCTGTGAGTCTATACAAAGGGAAGACAGTGATAGCATCGAAAGGAGATCAACAAACACAATGGCGACCACACCAGTTAATTATGTATTCTGCCTGTGGCATATGTGCTGGTATGGTTGGTGGCTTGCTTGGTCTTGGTGGAGGTTTCATTTTGGGACCACTTTTCCTGGAGTTAGGAATCCCTCCTCAGGTACCACCTTTCATCCTTCTACAGTTGATTGAGATTTGTGGAGAACTTTGTGAGTGGCAATTTTGTTTTCTATGCAGGTGTCAAGTGCTACAGCTACTTTTGCCATGACATTTTCTGCATCTATGTCAGTGGTGGAATACTACCTCTTGAAACGGTTTCCCATTCCTTATAGTAAGTATGGTGATTGATTAATAATGGGAGTAGAACTAATCAAGAAAGTAAGAACTTTATGGCTTTAAATCATATATAAAATTTCAAATATTCACTCTTTTGGTTACCTCTTGTAGCTCTTTACTTTGTGGCTGTATCCACTTTGGCTGCCTTTGTTGGGCAAGTTTTAGTGAAAAAGCTTGTTGCCTTAATGGGGAGAGCATCACTCATCATTTTCATCCTATCTGGCACCATTTTTGTCAGTGCACTATCACTAGGCAAGTCTCATTAGCATTTCTGTTCATGCCTAAAGCCTTGTATCTTTGCAATGTTTTATTAACATTTTTTGGTTTTTTACCCTGATATTATCATTGCAGGTAGTGTGGGCATAGCAAGCATGGTCGAAAAAATTACACATAAAGAGTACATGGGTTTTGAAAACCTTTGTACCTACGCAGCCTAAGCATCAAAATTGAGGCTGTTTGTAGATTCAATTTCAAGGAAAAGGACTATTTAATTCACATTTTTCATTTGTTTTTCAATTCGAATTTTTTTACCAAGTCTTAATTTTATTAGTGTTTTGTCAAGAATTTTAAGCAACAAAATTCTGCATTTAATTGTTTGTCAAGCATGCCTGAATCTTGGATGTAGTTCTCACGTTAGAAAATTATCTAATGTCTCAAAGATTGTCACCTTTTTAAAATTTTATTCATTATCAGTTTAAATTATGTAGTAATAGTAATTATAATTATTACTATTTTTATTATTTAGACTATGTAATTGAAAGATGTGTCTATAACTACAAGATATGTTCACAAGTGTTGTAGCAAATAATAAATGTGTGGTTTTATTATTTATTAAAGACTGTTATGAAAAGTAGTTTTCCATTTTTTTGGACCATGCCCCTCTTTAAAAAGGTTGATGAAATTATATAGAGCCTATATTTAATGAATAAACACATGACTCATAAAAGTGAAAATACTAGTTAAAATATCACACATTTTATTTACATATCAGATTAAATTACTTCTTATATTGAAAGTGCACTTGATAAAATAATTTACTTACTTTTTAAAGTCAACTTGAACAAATTTCAGAATATAAACTGTTTTAATTTCGTTTTGAATAAATTTGAAAACTTTGGATTAGAGTGAAATAACAAAGTATATTGTATTAATCTTGAAAATATTTTAAAGTTGTAGTTAGGATAATAGCACTTAATTTTTTTTCTTAAAAAAAAATAAAGATACTGAAAGAATTGTAAACAAAATAATATTATATTCCGTTGACAGCATTCTAGTATATAAAAATTCAAATACCTATATTATTTCTAAAATATTACCGAAAATTATTGGAAGTAATTTCAAAAGTAGAATTACTCCGTCCTATTATTTGTAACGCTATTAAAGGATAGAGTTATGTATTGAGAGTGAACTGATACGAATATTTAGTTACGAATTTTTTTAATGAATACCACTAGTGAATTTTGATTATATAAACTGAGTTTAACGGGCATTTTAATGCAAGTTCTTTTTATACTATTATCACTAAGATAAACATATTTTCTAAATATTCTTAAAGATAGTTACAATAAAAATAAAAATAAAAACTTCTAATATATAATATTTTATGATTAAATAATAGTGCAAAACTTCTTTTCATTGTCTAGTGCAATGGCCCTCACCTTCTGGCATGGACTGGCAACAATAAATGTTATTGATCAAATGGTGAAGAGAAAGTCAAACCATGTTTAAAACTTAGTATATAATACATTGGAAAAACAATACATTGTCAACATCAAACGTTTATCAAGTTGTTCAAAGTATACTGTTTCAGGAAATAACTGAAATAAATGTGATGTGCTGGTTTGATACTTGTATTTGGCTCCTTAGTATTTAATGGCAAAATGTTTGGTGGAGAATCTTAGATGATTAACTGAACTAAGCATATCAATAAGATAAAGATTATAGAACAATTATTGACACGCCAGCTAGCACTTAGCCTTTTTCATTATCCCCTACTAACTACCGCTACAAATTATTATCGAGGTCTGTGAAACGGGAAACCGATATATAAATGTGCACATGAATTTGTTTAACTTAGAGCTGAATAACCCTTTTCGGAGATAAAAACTTTGATACATGTGATGTTCTCTAGTTCATCACGTACTGATAATGCAGCCTTTCACGATTTAGCAGTGAGCTAATTCAATAATAAAGTGGCTTACATTTGGTGCAGCAAAAAAAAGTATGGGAAAGGATACCAAATAGAAAATGCTTTCCCAAGGCAACTATTGTAGTTGTTTCTTTCCATATAATGTTTGTTTACTTTCAAGATGGTAGAATGTTTTTCTACCGAAACTTTTTTGTATTCTATAACTCATCTTTGACATTTTTCACTTTTAGATATTTGTTGATGGATCCAGCCAATCCTTTCAAACTAGATTTTGTAGAAAGTTTGATCTGCATAAGAAAATGTTTGGTTATATAAAGTGGTAGCTATATAAACCGAAATTCTATCACCAAAATCAGAGTGCCGAGAAGTACTTACCGGATTTGCCTTATCATCTGCTCTGTATAGCAGAAGTGTGGGGTAGTCATTCACCTTAAAAATCAAGCAAAGGTAAAAAAACATCTTCAGAAAACATAAACTTTCATAAAGTTAGTCGTCAATATGGAAAAAACATTTGTCCTTGATAAAACCCCAGGATCTTAAATTTTCAGAATAGATTCTGTGAGCGTGTTCTGCAATGAAAAATAAACAACAAAGCTTTTCATGACTCTTACTTGTAGGTTTGGATGTTCATTCGCTGAAGCATCTATCCTTGCAAATATTAGATTACTTGATCCTTTGTAGTGCTTTGCTAACTTCTCTACTTGCTTGCTAGTGGTCTCACAGTTGATACACCAAGGTGTAAACACCTGTTTTTCAGTCATGACTCATGAGCGCAAATCCACCAAGGAGTAGTCAATAATACAATCTTCGTTTTTGGAAAAAAAAGTTCCCCTAGCTGACGAAGTAATATTTTCAACAAAATTTGAGCAGCTATTGTTATTATTGAGCAACACATTTAAAATCTCGGTTATTGAATTCAGAGACATTGCATAGTCTCCATATTGAAGGACAATGGGGAGATGGTGACTAAAAAAGATTTTCAGAAAATGACGACTCCTTCAATAGTGGAGGCACTACTTGCCCCCTTCCCTAAACTAAATGCTTAAGCTATGAGGTGAACATACAATAATGAAATTATGACCCTCTTTGGATAGGTTTTTTTCCTGAACAGTTATAGGAGAAGATAATTTTATTATTTTTATCTCCCACACAAACAAACTAATGAAGTTGGAGCACATGCCATATAATATAGAAGGGATGAAACTTTGCAAACCTCCAAGAGCACATCCTTTTTGCTGCTCAAGATTTCATCGTCAAATGTTTTCCCAACAATAACATGGACACTTGCTTCAGTCTGCAATTTCCAATGCCATGATGATTAATTAACAACACATTGAAATAAGTTTTAGAACTAAAATAAATAACTTCTTTTATTGTCCTATTATATTGTTATAATCATAGAGCACACTATATATCTCTGAGAATGAATCTGAAATATTTTATGCATACTATTTAATTCGAAAGAACTAAAGTGCCACATATGACAATGACATCAGCCAATTTCTGGAATTGTTGGAAACTAAGTTAGCAAGACACCTTACACGTATAAGAAAATTATGCGGAAAATTTTAAATGGTGCTCACGTTATCTGGAATTGGCTGTGACTTGAAGTAAGGTGACATAGAACCTTGCACAAGATTATTGCAGAAGTCCTGCCGAATACCATTTAACATTAATTAGTCTGGTAGGTAATCACCAAAAGAATAATTTACATAAACATAAAAGCAGATAGTACTTCAATATTGCTTTGTGTTGGTTTTGATTCCAACAAATATTTTGAGCTCATTCCATTATCAAATGCGGCTACCTATATGGCAAACAAAGAAGTAATTCACATCAGTAGTCAAGATTATTTAAACTAATAAAACAATCCGTAAATATCATTGTAACCAACTAATAAACTAACCACAGTATTTTTTGATTCTTCAAGACCGAACAACGTTAAGAAGGGCTTTGCAAGGTTCTCATCATCAATATCTACATATATAAACATTATCTGCATTCAAACAAAAGAATTAGACCAGAAGTTCCAAAAAAATGCAGGAAAATGTTTTTAAAGCCCCAAATGTAAGCCAAAGTAACTAATGACCTTTGACTTGAATGTTCTTGCAACATCTTGAAGAGGATCAAGAAGATTCTTGAAGTCATCAATGTTTGCAAAGACAAAAACCTAGAAAAAAGTAAACAATTAACCTTGAGTATTAGTAACTAGTAAGCTTGAATAGAAACATTATGAATAAAATTGACAAGGAACAATCCATACAGTCTGTGATGAGTTAAATTTATTATCGATTAACAAAGAAGACCCACGTGTTGATGATCAGTTGGAGAAACTTTAGGAAGTCTGTTAGTGGCTTAGTTTCTGCAAGGTTTTTTAGTCTTTTAACCAAACTACTGTTATTGAAATATCAACTTAAATGAGAACAAGCACAGCCAAGTTCTGAACCAATTTTGTTCAGATTCTCCGGAATATTTTTGTATAAAAGAAGTAATACTCAATAAGTTCTGAAAAAGACATTCATTTCCTTTAGATATATACTCACATTTGTTTAAATTACCAACTATCAACCATCAACGCGGTCACCAAGTGATCAACACATGCCAAATCATAGAAAAGATTATGATTTTGAAAAGATGAAAGACTTGCTAGAGTGATTACCTGAGTTATTTTTCATTGGTATAGTATTACATAGTCAAATAGTAATTTATACCTAATAATTAAAAGTAAAATCAAGCATAATGTCAAATAATCAAAATGTAGTCACTGTTCATCCAGAACATTCATTAGCACCAGAAGAATATACTGTAATTAACCCTGATGATAGTCAGATTTATTGAATATTGACAATAAATCTTTTAATGCTGGGTATCATATGCGAAATTTGGAGCACCGGATATGTGCATATACCTAGATGAATTACAACATATATCCCAGTAAACGTCAGTAGGAACATAACTTCATGTCAAAAGAATATCTATTGTAGATAAACATGGATATAATACCGACCTGAAGCTTGACAGGGCCGGCATAGACTCTGACAGAATTCATTTCAGTCAGCTTTGTAACTAATGGAAACTTGTTGTAGTCTACAAACTCCAGTATCTTATTCATTGTGAAAGCTCCATCTGCACAATCAGGAAAGTTTTGCATGTTGCCTTAGTAAGTCCTCACTCCTCACCATTTGGTGCGATTGGTTGGGGGAAATACAGACAAATGTAAGAGGAAAAAAAATCATGCTATACGTAAACAGGCCTATAATGTGGTTCTAACAAATTTTGACTGCATAAATAACATAAATCTGATATGTATACAGAATACCCAGCTCAAGTTAATAGAAAAGCCGGGAGATTATCATTCTCTTTGCATGGTTCTAATTTGCAACAAGTATGGAATTCACATATTAAGTTATAGCCACTTTAAGTGATACCCGTATGACCAAATAATACCAATATCTGTTTTACTTTATATTTTAATGAGGAAACAGTACAACGATCCAACATATGGCTACAAAGTTACAAACCAACAACAAACTCACCGTATGCAGTGTATCTTTCTGGTTCACTCTTAACAATCCCAAGAAAACGACCAGCAGAATTGATAGCTGGATAAAGAACTCGGGCAATCTCTACCTGATTCACTTCAACAAACTGGGTTTCATTATCAGACTTTGCAGCACTCACAAATTCTTCATAATCAGGTCCCTGCGATAATACAAAAAAATATGCTATAATACCACCCTACCAAATTCAGGGGTAATGTAAATGGTTTATTATCAACAGAATTCATTAACAAAAAATATCCGCAGCACCAAATATTACGTTAATTGATCAACTCCACAAAGCTCACTCGTCTGAACCTCGTATCAATATGGAACCTCAAGTATGATAACCCTAGCATACCTAAATCATAATTTCACTTACCTCAAATTTATCAAACTGACCAAGGAGAAACATTTGATACTTCCTCAGAAACTTCTCTGCTTCTTCCTCTGAACTTATCCGAGTAACAGGAGTACCAGTCTTTTTTCTTGCCCATATCACTATATCATCCCTGAAAGCATCATGGAAACAAATAACCCGATAAACATGCCAAGCCAAAACAGCGCACACAAACGTAGGATACATGTGTCAGACACGGGAATATGATTATTTCAAAAGTATATAGTATCCAGATATGAACAAAAATTCTTAAAAAATACAATATATATAATTGCAGTTCAGCAAATCCAAATTAAGAACATAGTTCTTGGACATTATTAAAAACACAGATTATAAATCGTTATCATCACAAGTTACTCTTGAATAGTCTTGTTAATCTCATCCCTTTCTTGAAATCGTACATAAAGAGGACAATTTCGATAAGGTTCATTAAGGGACAATGTTTCTATGTATCTACATTATGTAGCAGCATTAGATTTTCATAACCTTTTTTAAGGGTTTGAACACTTCATCAATACACATCAATGGATACATATAGGAGAAGCCAATTATAAGTGAGAAGAGTTAGAGCATCTTACGCAGTAAAACCACCAGAGTAGGGCTGAGAGGTGCCATTGACAAAGAGAAGCAAAGTGGGGAAGCCTTTGATACCAAGGAAAGATGCAGGCTTGGTATACCTGTCAGCATCAAGTTTGGCCAAAACAAGAGGGATTCCCAATTCCCTCAGAGAAGTTGCAGCCTCGGCAAAATGGGGCATGAGCTCAGCACTCCTTGGACACCAAGGCGCATACCCCAGAACCAGAACAAACTCGTTTCCATTAACAACCCTCTCTGTGTTGTCGTTGTTGAGCTCAATAACGATTCTTTGGGCTTTGCTTAAAACCTCTGCTTCTGATAGTTTCTCGCCACCCCCATCGGCTTCACGCTCTACTTCCTCGTCCACTGCTAAAAGCTCCTCCAACTCATCCTCAACCTCTGTTGCAATGTTAAACTTGAGTACGAGGAGAAGGGACAGGAGGACGACGATGAACCTTAAAGTGTGTTTCCTCGTACCCATGTTGTTTTTGGCCTACTAGAATTGGCTGGGGATCAAGATCTGATGGGGTTTCTGAAAAGTTTAGGAAATTGGGAAAAGGGGCACAATGCACTTCAGTGAAGATGTGTGTGAACTGTGAAATAAAACGCTGCCGAGAATGGTTTAGAAGGGCACAGTGACAAAACTATGAACGCGCCTTAATTTCAGGGCCACCATGTTAACAAGATTTCAGGAGACTGCCACTATCCTTGACCATAGTGAAAAAAAAATTGTTCTTTCTTTTTTTCTGCAAGGAAAAAAAAGGGACGGATAAAAATTTTAGATTTTTATCAGGAGGAGAATTTCCTTGCTTATATTTGCCTATTAATAAAAAAATAGTCAATCAGATTGTGGAAAATTGAAAAAGAAAAATAGTTGGGAAAGGTGTATAGGGTTTTGTATTAGAAGTGTTTCCTAAAATTAACTACTGGAGTAATCTATACATACAAAAATGAATAAAATGTAAGTTTATAAATTTTATACATAAATTTTAGTTTTTAGATAACTAAATTTTTATTAAAACGGTAAAGATAATTATAATATATTGCAATAAATTATAGTTAGTTATAAACTGAAATAACATTTCATTTCAAATAGTGTCTATTAATTTAACAGTTTTATTTTGATTTATGATTTGGATTAGAAAGTAGATTCGAGAAAGTGAATTTAAAATGATTTAAGATGAAAATGTGAGGAAAATTAGGTTGTTTGGATTTAGAAAAAGATAATGAGATTAATTTGAATAGAAAGTTTATAAAAGTTTGTTTTGTAATTTTTTTAATAGATGAAGTTGTAGTAAAATTTAATTTAAAATTAAATATAATTAATTTATTGAATGTGATTAATGAATTATTATTTTTAAATTGTTAAATTTATAAGATTATCAATTAATTTAAAATAAAAATTAAATTATTATTATTAAATAATATTATTATTATATAAATTTATTTTGATTATTATTATAATTTTAATATTATTGTTATTACTTATTATTTATTATTATTTTTATTTTTTAATGTAAATATTATTAATATTTTATAAACTTATTATTAATCTTTGTTATTTTTATTAATATTTTATTATTATTATTTTATTAATAATATATTATATAATTAATTATATTTATTTTATTATAATATAAATATAAATATTAATAAATTAATTATATAAAAATTATTATAAAATTCTGTCTCTCCCTCAAATCTTTACTGACTCGAAAAGAAATACTCTATTCACTAATGTTTATTTTAAATAATATTATATTCATTAAAATTCCAACTTTCTGTTCAAATCGTGGATGATAAACTTTTTGAGGGAATCCGTCCGCATAAACAAACACTGTGTGATACAATCCTTTATCAAACAGTTTTATTCTGGTGACGCAGGGTTATAACCTAAAAGAAACAAAGTTAAGATATTTTTATTAAAAATATCATTAAATAAAATAAAAAGATAGTTAAAATTTCCTTATAATGTGTTTGAGTGTCTTCTTTCCATTTTCCACCCATACAAGCTATGCAGTGATTCTTGCTTGCATGTAGTGGAAATATCATTAGTGGCCCGTTTGATAATTTACATTTAAAACCAAATAAACCAAAAAGCTCTTTATGCTGGATCAATAAGCACAGCAAGTTTAATTTGTATGCATCCCAAAAAGATACCCTGAAAAACCTTCTTGTTGTTGTTATCTCGTTAATTAAGATCATTATTGTGTTCAGTTTTATCTAATGTTAAACAAAATTAGCTCTCTTCAAATCATCTGAACCATATACCAGCCTAAACATTAAGCTACATCATGGTACTTTGCTCAAAAGTTCTCCATAAACTGAATCAAATGATTGTCCTTTTCAGTCTACAATTCCGCACTTTCACTTGGGTTTTCTATAAACATGACTTATCAATTTCCTCTGTAATGAACTGGCGAATTATCTATTCACTTCATGCATATGCATACTCAAATTTACATGCATTTATTGGCACAGGGCTCATAACAGTAAAGTACAGAAGGGATTTTGTATGTAAAGTATTTTTCCGAGTGCATATATTGCTTCTCTTGCAAACCAAACGAACCTTCTATTCTGAAGCGAGTCACAGACCATAGATTATACAATTTTTAGGTACAGTTGCAAAAAAAGATTAACTCTCAGAAAATGGACATTCATCACTCATAGGTACACGAATTTCTTTTGAATTTGATGGGTTTTGATGCCGAAGAGTTGATGACCAAGGGGCAAGTGATTTGCTTATGATGCTTTGTCTTTACTAGTTTACCAACCACATTTCCACGTGACCGGATTTCAAAGTTCAATGTGAGTGGAACTTCAACGCCAGTTTGGGAGACTGTTATGGTGGATCCAGCACCATACAGGGGAACCTTATTACCCTCCACATTCACTGATACAAGGCGGTGACTTTTTCTTGGCTGATAGTATTTCTTCAGCTGCAAAAAGTTACTCATAAGCCAATGTAGATGTTAGTAATAGTAACTCACTTGATATATTTTCAATTTTTAATGTCTCTATTTATGTACTTACGTTGATGAGCATAAATATTGTGTCACAATTGTTGTTTAGCAGAAGAAATAGGTAATAAGATAATTCTTACCTCGCCTGTGGCAATTGTGATGTCTGAGAAGACAAGATTGATGGGTGTGGAGTGCACATGAATCCCAAAAAATGTAGCAGGGTTATAGATGCTCATGCGCAAAGTGACATTAACTGTCAGCATTTTTGTGGGGACACCCGTGAAGTCTAAACCCTCTCCAACATAGAGATTGTGCACCGTCAAACTCTGCAAGAGTCCAAATGTTAACCAGTGTGGCCTGTGACTAGCAACTATTTAAAGTCACATGTAATGAAAATCCCATGACACATACTCTTTTTTATTAAATATCTTGAATTGAGGCCATACTTTAAAAATCCATTGCTTCAAATCTTTGGTTTTGCAGTGCCAATATCAGCTTAAAAGTCTAGTATTCAATCAAAATCTAGGAGTTGAATGAGTAAATTATGCACATTGAAACAAAATCGTAACATACTGCTACCCAAGTTTTTAAGTGGTTTATTTATGGTATCCATGCCCCATGTGCTAATTTGAAATAAAACAGAGTTTCTAGAATAACATAGAAGGTTCAAACAACAAATTATCTAAGAGGTTAAAATAATGATTTGATCTCTGGTGACACTCGTTTAGGAATTAGCTCCTGTATGAAAAAAAAATTGAAATGTGAATTCTTATTAGCATGAAACTCAAAAACATAATAACTACAGGAACTGATGATTACTAATAAGGGCATATTTGTATGAATTAAAATACTAGTCTTAAAAGGGTTGGTTAAGAAACATTTTATTGGCAATTAATTAGACTATACAGCTTTTGAGGTTGAAAATCCATTTCTAGAATGGATAGACTTGATATTGCTGCTGCTGCAGCAGCAATTAAAGACTATGGTTAGAGGAATCAAGAACCAACCAAGTCATAGTACTAACAGATGCTGAATTATCATTTATATACTATTAATGACTTTTTAGGTAATAGTTTTCTCCGCTCCCAACAGCAGTTATCATGAGTTAGTCTACAAATTAAGAAAAAGAAAAACCAGATAAGAGTGAAGTGTGGCACAAATTCACTCCTTCAAGACTGATAAATTTCCTTACCTTGACATTAACTTCTGCTTTATAAGGTCTGCTGGCACCCCAAATGATCAAGCAAAACACAGTGAAAAGAACCACAAAGGTAAACACAGCAATTAATGCTTGGAAGCGTCTGGTGAAGCCCTTATCCTCAAACTCATGATAAGAACCTTCTTCCAAAATGACATCACACTCAGGCCACCCCTTATCACTTCTCTTCCTACTTCCTTTCCTCCCAGAAGATGACCTGAAAATCCCCGAAAAACGGCTAGCAGAAGAGTTCCTAGAGTGACGCCCAAATGAAGGGTGTGAAGGAGACTCCATCGGACTATTCGATATTGGAGTAGCCTGCATTGAAGATGACTTGTCTCCATCATGAGAGTCCCTTGAAGGACTTTGCACATAGTACACAGGACGCTTTGGAGACCTTGAAGGTGAAGAAGGAGCTAAGCTTGTGACATCGGAATCAGATTTTGTGGACAACATCATGAATCACTATACAATACAAATGTAGAGTGAATTGTATGATACTGGTAGAACCAGACAACAATCTTAAGAACTTGTGCCACTGAATTTGTACGTATATATATATCAGCAAAAGCAAACAAGTAGTGAGAAACTCAAAACATGCCAACACTCAATATAGATAAATGATGAGAAAGGACACATACAATAGAATTCAATTGAGTTGTGTTTCTTTCACTATGTTTGCATGGAAGGAAAGAAAGAGAAGGTGTGGTGAATGCAGAAGAAGTGCTTAGGCTTGAAGGATAAATAAGAGCAACGGATAACAAAGTTTGAAGGCTCGGAACCAAACCTCACTGGCTGCACAAGTTCAGCAGGATCGGGTATAAGTGTCGGCAGCTTTTTTTTTTTTTTTTTTTTTTTGCTGATATATGTGAGTGTTTCTATTAGAGGACAACAGTTTCTTATGTTGTCTTTTTTCTTTGTGGGACACAGCCACTTCTGCAAAATAATTCTTGAACCTTCAATTATAGGAGTAGGACAATTCTCTAATAATATTATGGGTCCTCTCTTGTTTGTCTATGCTGCAATGTGATTTTACTTTTTATCATTTTAGGTAGGTTCTATAATTTGTTCGTGACGTTAATCTCTCTTGGATAATGCAGATTATGAATTGCAAAAACAAAACTCAAGAAAGGAACTTTGCTAATGTCATTTGGGTAACCCAAAGACAAAATTGGTTGCACCATTTAAATATTTTATTGCAAGGTTGTTAGCATCAGATTAAGAAACAAGACAAGGAATTGACATGTATTAAATCTCAAAAACCGTATCAGTTTTGCAGGTGAAAGAGGGTTTGGTAAAGTTGTGTTTTCACGAGCAACTATTGGGATTTATTGCAGCATAACGAGACATCTTTTGACTTGGAATCCAGAGTTCAATTTAAGTACATATTTTGCACGTACATGTTGGGTAAAGTAATAAAATGTTTAAACCTTATTAAATATTTCTTGTAAATTTTTTTGGATTTAATTTAAAATTGTTTATCCAACCATTGATGTGTGTAATTATATTATTAACTCTACCACTTTATAAGTTATACTCGTGATGTTTTGAAATTGGTTAACAGTCTAATTTTGTTTACTTTAATAATGTTATGAAAACTAAACATAATGTTTTACACTGATGGTATTACAAATCAAATTATTGAAAAAAAATATATATTTTGATGATTATTTGTGTATATATATTTGAAGGGGAGAGACCCTACTCTGTGTTGAGAAAATATTGGGAATGACCCCATTTGGAGATAATCCTGACAGTAAGTTTAAGATGGTACAGGAAAGAATTTTTTGGGCCTAAAGTGTCGTATGTCCTCACATAATTTCATGAAGGCCCACATTTGACCCAAACAGTATAAGAGTCGAAAATCAGCCCCGAAGAAAACAAGTAAAAAGAAAAATATTAGCGGAAAGCCTTCTCTTTTTTATCAGAGCCAGGTTTCGATCCTGGGACCTGTGGGTTATGGGCCCACCACGCTTCCGCTGCGCCACTCTGATTTGTTGATATATACTCCTATTTTATTTATTAAATCTTAACTCATCAATTTATTTATTAGAATAAAATAAAAAATAAGTTATCACACTTTTTATTTTTTAGCTTCATATATATAAAATTCAAACTTATATTCTTTCAAATTAAAATATTATTCAGTCTTTAATCATTTTAAATACTCGTTAATTCATTCTTACATTTTCAAGTCACGTATTTTTACAAATTGCTACCAAATGCATACTAGTCAAAAACTTTTTTTTTTTTAATTTATCATGTATAAGAACTCTGAATACTACGTAATTTCAATAATTGTCTCAGAGTATATTTCACTTAGAAGTTTATAAATAAGTTTTCCAAAGCATTCATTTCTCTTTGTTTACAGCCGAGAGCATGCACTATAGTCTCTTTTTCCGTTTTTTTATCAATAATAATAAAATTAATAAATAAAGGGCAAAAAAGTTACCCAACCATATGCAAAGAAGATAAAAAGAAAAAAATAAAATCATTATAAATCATTAGAGATGCCTTTGTTGTTTGAAGAAAAAAAAAACCTATAGTTGTGTCTTGTAAAATCCCAAAATCACCATCTATTTTCTTTTACTCGTAAATAGTGTTGAAAGTTAATTGTTGAGGAGATAATTAAAGAAATGACATCCACACAGAAGTAATAAAATGATATTATTGATGTTGGTTGGTGTGAATTGATTTATTCGAACTATTAAAATATCTAAGGAATCATTCATGCAATCCCCATCTGGCTGTTAGTGTTGACCTTCTCTACAAAAGCTTCCTACCTAATCATATAATATTTCATTAGGCATTCATCTAAAATGAAAAAAAGAAATTCATCTCATATGTTCACACTATAATGCTAAATATCAAACACAATACTCCTTCATCTGGAATGAAAATTTCATAATTTATTAAGATATAAAAATATATTAAATTTAAATTAAAAATATATATATATATATATATATATATATATATATATTAAAATTATAACCAAACAATAAGCAAACCAATAATATTTTAGTCTTACTCAAAATTGAAATAATAAATAATCTAATAAAAATATGGATAATTTAAATTTTTTTACAAGTGAATTTTTTTAACTTTAATTGATCTAATTATTTTTGTAAATTTTTAAAATTCCTAATCGAAAAAATATATTTTGTCCTATATATTTCAAATTTAGTGAATTACCGTATTTAATTACGCATCTAAATACTATAGATGTTCATCAATTGGTTCTAACCGACAACAACTATACCAGAACCTAAAATGTACATAGAGAGATGGTTGGTGAAGTGTCAAGCTTGAAAGAGTAGTATGGAAGAACTTTTTTTTTTCAAATATAAAAATGAATGTCTAAGAATAATTAAATTTTTTTAACGATTTTGTGTAGGTTAGTTTCAATGTGTGTATAATATAGAAGTTATAATAATTACATTGTTAAGACCTTGATATCATGCAGTCAGTTAGTACTTTTTTTAATATGGAATTTGGGATAATACTATTACTTTTAGTATGGCTTGAGTGGTGTTAAGGATTTTAATGTTTGTAAAATACTATTATTTTTAGAAAGTGTTTGATGTGTAATGGATTCTTATAAATAATTTGGTTGGTTTTGGAAACTAACGTTGCACCCACAAAATATTGTGTTTCCAATAAATAAATAATATATATAATATTACCCACATAATCATACTAATTCAATTAAATTTGTCAATAAAATTAAATATATCTTTATAAGGTCAAATTAAAGTTATTTGATAAAGAATTCTTGTAGGATGAAATGACTATTAAATCAAAGACATTTGATAAACAATAACATTTAACTTAAATTATTCGACAATAATTGAGTTAACTAATCCAGTCTTATGAAATAAATTTGATAAAAATCGTATTAAAATTATTCAGTCATGTATTGAATTTAAAAAGATTATTTGGAAATATACAACTTAACGGATCAAAATATTCTAATCAATCATATTAGGTAAAGAGTATTCGAACATTAACGAAATATTAATTTCTTGATCAGATAATTTTAATTTTACCTTATAAAGATATATTTAATTTGATTGAATTTTGTCCCATTTATTTGTGTGTGTGTATATATATATATAATAAAAGAGTGTGTATGCTTAAGAAACTAGTCATTATATATATCTTACACATATTAAAAGGGAAAGAGAAATGTATTTCCTATCATATTTAGCGATTAAAAAGTGTATATTTGAATTTCAGTTATTGAACTGATATTTGATACTCTTATATTAAAAACTTATATTAAACATGTAATAATTGGTATGGTGATAATATTCTTTTACAAAGAATCAAAGTTTGGCCTATGTTTTATTTGAATATTTTTATTTTTATTTGTTTGCTTTCAAATTAAATGCTATGCATTCTGTTATTAAAATTGCAACCCTTGAATGCAAGATACTAAGTTTACTCATGGTTTCATTTTTCATTAGCTTTTCCAGCTGTTGAGTTGCTATCTAAACTTGAAAAAAAAAGGCCAACTTTATATTCACAAAATTATTGTGACTACTATAAGCAGTCGATGCTGCCATGTCTATGTCGTTCTACGATTTCACCCTTAACAGGCTAATAATGTTTCCTTCTGAATTACTTGGTAAACATGGTTATTGCCCTCTTCCTTTTATACATTATTTAATTTTGTTCTGGACTTCCCCTCTCTACCAATGAAGTGTGATGAATAACTATTTTTTATATTGTTATATAAATAGTTTTAAAATGTGTCCTATTCAAGAGAAAGAAAAAACAAAAGTCACTGGATAGGTAGTTCAATTGGATTCAATTTTGAACTTCAAAGAAAACAATGCACCTGGCCAAAATGACCAAACTGACAAAATTCCTTTTATTTATAGCCTCACCAGCTTTATCCTTAGCTCCTCATTATACTTTGGCATCAATTTCCTCATATGACTCAAAAATCATGAGAGAGAGGGAGTTATTCATGGATGTCCATTTGTACAAAAAAGGACAAAACTGTGTGAGGTAACAGAAATAAGGACAGAAAAAGTTTCAGTGACAGCTCTATGGTAATTTGAGTGATTCCCTCCCAAAAGAAAACTGTGACATCATATATAGAGTGATATGCTATTGGTATTGCTCACTCTGTTGGAAAAGAGAAGGGTGTGAAACCATGTTGGAAGGTAAAGCTGTGATAGAGGATACTGACATGCCCCTTAAGATGCAGATCCAAGCCATGGCATCTGCTTCTGAAGCTCTCGATCTATACGATGTTTTGGATTGCACATCCATTGCTGCCCACATTAAAAAGGTAACATTTTTTGCCATCTTTTCGATGATATACAACAGAAAGTGCTCCTTCCAAACACGAGTTTTTTGTTGGTGTTTGACTGAGTTTATGGTTTATTTGAGTGGTAGGAGTTTGATACCAAGTACGGTTCTGGATGGCAGTGTGTGGTGGGATCAAGTTTTGGGTGCTTTTTCACACATTCGAAGGGAAGCTTCGTCTACTTTACTTTGGAGACTCTCAATTTCCTCATCTTCAAAGGGGCTTCTTAACTTATCTCAGTATATTCTCATGCTTGCTTCTATATTAAAGTTCCACCAGGGTAATGTGAAGAACATAGCTAGACATGTTAAATATACGCAGCAACTCCCGATTCATTCCTTTTTAATGTTTTGAAGGGTCCTATGTAGTTTGATAATGATGTTCTTTTTTTTTATTATATATATAATGATAAGTTCGTGTTCTTCAGTTCTTTTTTTTCTGCTTTGGATAATGACCCCTTAATTTCTCTTAATATTGTGGATATTATTTGGTCTTTTCCCAACTTCTCTGTATGAATAGCTCAGAAGAAAGAAGGGGATTTGGTGTTGGCTATACCAGAAAGAAGAAGATAAAGGTTGAAGTATTAATGAAACTGAAATTAGATATCAAAAGAAAGCCCCGGAATTGGGTCATGATATTTTGTATGATTAGTGGGGTCCTTCAGTACTTTTACTTTTCCTTTTTAGATCGATTTGGACGATATTATCTTCACCATGATATTTGGAACTTATTTTGGATAAGAAATAAGGACAATGGTTGGTGTGGATGGGCCAAGCGAAAAATAAAACAAGGACATTTAAAATATTTATATTATGAAATAATATAACTACTTAATGCAATAAACTAAATTTTGACACTAGAAACACTATTTGTTACGTTAAAAATATATTTCTCAAAAAATATTACAAACACTAATTGATTTATTCAAAGTTATTTTTGCTTAAATAAAATTAATTTATAAATAAAGTTTTGTGACTAATTCAAACACGTGTTTGTTGGTGTGCCTAGAATATCCTTCCTCTAGAATCAGAGACTAATATCTTGATATAGAGATAATCATTTACGAAACTGGCTTCTATATGTGCTTATTTAAACCATTGTTAGAAATAATCACAGTTTACATGAACTTTGATTTAAGGACTTTGTACAATAACCACAACTAAGCTGCAACTGTTATATTTTTCGGTCTTACAGACTCCAAAAGAGAAATACAAAGTGCAGCATGAACATCTTTTTTTTTGTAGAGCGGGAAAAAAAATAAAGAGTTACGTGGAATACAATTTACAGAAAAACTAGTTAAAAACTAACAAATTAATTAAAAATTGAAAATTTAAAAATTAGGATAAAATATTTAGTAAAACTAAAATTATAAAATAACGAATACAGACATGATTAATTAGAAAAAAAATTAATATCAAGTAATTACATGATTTCAATACCTATAAATTTATATATTATCAGTGTATTTGAATTTTTTTATACAAATTAAATCTTAAGCATGTAAAAACTTGTTCTTCAATGTAATTTTAAATAATTATCATTTATTAATAAAAATAAATATTTTATTAAAAATGAATAATTAAAACAATAATAATTAATGTAACATTCAATTTCAAAAAAGTGTAATTGGAAAACAATAATCCAAAAACTGTAGCAACAAATAGACAGAAAGCTATTACAAATATTATCTTGATAGTTTATATTTGAAATGGTAATATAAATAACTCACTAAAATAAGTTAAAAAAGTAGATTATGAAATAATTTTATGTATCCATTTCATATAATTCAGAGGAAATGTTTTAGAAACACAGGAAAAAGGGAAAACAGATGTGAACAACATCAACAAATGACCTAGATGATTGCATTGCAACAAAAGTCAGATAGATACTAACTACTTTCAAGTGATTGGAGTCAAAAGTGGGTTCCCACTGAAGTGTGCCTCTAAGTTTGCAATGACAAGGTCTGCCATGGCCATGCAAGTTTCAACAGTGTCACTTCCCACATGAGGGGTCAACACAACATTCTGAAGCCTTAGTAGCTCTTCCTGCACCTCTGGCTCATTCAGAAACACGTCAAGGCCCGCACCACCTACTCTTCCTTCCATCAACGCGGACACAAGTTCGGGCTCATCCACGTGCGGGCCTCGCCCAATGTTGATCAAAATCCCCTTTGGGCCCAATGCATCAATAACTCCACGGTTCACAATGTGACGGGTTTCTGGGGTCAGGGTACAGGCCACAACCAGTACTTCAGACTCAGCAGCTAAGTCAAGAACGTTAGAGTAATATTTATACCCTGACTTTTCCTTTTCGGATCTCGAATGGTACCCGATTCGGCACCCAAATGCCTCAGCTCTCTTTGCAATCGCCCACCCAATCCTCCCCAGCCCAATAATTCCAACCGCTTTTCCACTGAGCTAAATACGCAATTCCCAAAATCAAATTTAATTTAATTTAATTTAAGTACTCTTTTGGTAAACCCTAAACCCCTAAACTAAAACCATAATTGAATTAAATAAAAAGAAGCTACTGATAAAATGAGTAAGTGAAAACCTTTGGTGTAAAGTGAGCGGCAGAGTTACGGCGAGGGGAGTGAGAAATTCTGCAGAGGAGGGACAAGGCAAGGGCGATGGCGAGATCGGCGACGTCGTCGGTCAAAACGTTGGGCGTGTTGGTGACGGGAATGCCTTTCTCTGTGCATTTTGGGAGGTCGATATTGTCGTAACCGACGCTGTAGGTAGAGACAATCTCGAGATTGGGCAAGGAGTCGATGGCGGCGGCGTCCACTCCGACTTTGACGTTAGCGACGACGGCGCGGACGGAGTTTCCGTGGAGTTGGGCGAAGGCGGGGAAGGAGGGAAAGTCCCATAGTTTGAAGAGGTTGAAGCGCTTGGCAAGCTCTTCTTGAATGTAACTGTGCATTGGGCAAGTCATTAGCACGCCCACTGATTCCATATTCACAACGCAAGGGTTTGGTTTAGACCAACGATCCTCTCTGATCCTGCCAACTTCAGAACCCATTCCAACCAGTGTTAAAAATAAAGTTAACTTTTTTTTATTATTTTTAGAATATTCTACGTAGTTCTGTAAATTGAGATAATTGAGAAAAGTTTAGATTATTTTTAGAATATTTTCTTGAGTAATATAAATAGGATTAGTCTCATTTTTATCATTTTTTTAATTTTTTTTTATTTTTGAGGTTTTTTTTTATTATATTCTTGTATTTTTTAGTTGTTTCTATAGTAAGTTAATAGGTTTTTTCTATTATTTTTTTGTTTTGTTTTTATATTCTACATGTATCAGAGTTATAAAGGCTTTTTAGTATCGTGTATTAAATATTTTTGTTAAGAGAAATCAACTTGTGTCTTAAAAATGAATTAGTGATCATAGTGAATTTGATCTTGAACTATCAAATCAGTTAAACTACAGGATATACGGAGTCTTACTTTGTTGGTAAAGATTTGTGAGATGTTGATAAGAATAATACAACTCCCACAAACGAGTCAAGAAATGTCAATGCACTGGAAGCAATTGAATGCAAAGGCAGAGTTTGTCTTGAAGCGATCGATTTCTCATGACTTATTCAATCAAATCATACGGTGCAAATCAGCTCACGAAATTTGACATACTCTAGACAGACCCTTCAACAAGAAGGATGAAGCACGATTTCAAATTTTGAAGAATGAGTTCTCTAACACCACTCAGGGTAATCTTTCTATTTTTCGGGTATTTTTTTAAATTTAAAAATCTTTGTTCGAAGATTTTCTTCTTAAATTCAGAGGAAGTAATTTCTGAAGCTCGGATAAGAAAAATTATTATTCAAGGAAGCCGAAGTACATTCCATATATATACAAGGATGGATGGGTTCAACAACCATCCTTGGAGGAATTCAAAAGTCTACTATCCTCTCAAGAGTTACTAGCAAAGCAAATGGCTAGTATCTCAATAAAAGAATGAGAATGAAGTGTTCTCATAGCTTCAAAGAAGTTTTTCAAGAGTAAAGGAAATCAAAATAGCCTGACTTCTCTCCCACACAGCCAAGAAAATTTTTAAATGCTATCAGTGTGGCAAATTTTGGCATACCAAAAGATTTTCCCAAGCTAAATTACAGGAGAGTAATGTAGCTGTGAAGATTGTGGAGGAAGAAGACTGGGGAAAGTGTTTTCTGGTAGAAACACGTAGATGCATTAGCTTCTATCCGCTTTGAAAATGACTCGATGGTTCTGGTTGTGGCCATCATCTAACAGGAGATCAATCCAAGTTTTCTAGCCTCCAAGAGTATAATGGGAATGAAGTCATAGTCACGCCCAGTACTGTAATGGTGGCTGTGTCGGCACCGGGAAGAACAGGTACTATCCTTGAACTCATCTCTGATTGTTAGAAACAATAATAATATAGTGCACCACAGTGCACCACACAACGAGTTGCATAGTTATGCCTGAGCTATTAGAAGAAATTGAATGGCTAAAAAAGAGAACATGCAATTGAATCACGAGATGGGTCAATTAAAGAGTTTGTGTAATAACATACTCACTTTGATTACCAATTACGGTTATGGTTTTAGTTATTAGCAGTTAGAATCATCTGCTGGTGGTGTGAGGACTGTGTCATTGTCGGAACGGAGGGAGGGCTCTGGAGCTTTTGCCAGCAAAGCATATTTCTTTAACTGATGACGCGGTGCATATTCGATGGAGCCACTGGCTTCTTGCCATGTACGCCGAATGTGGCGAAGGTAGAGGTTCCCAAGTTGTTTGGGGTTTCTATTGGGTTGAAACGGTGTAAGACAAAGTGTAAAGCAGAACTGTAAGACGATTAAATGTAAACACGAGCACAAATTTAGACATATACACAGTCGCTCCAAGAACCATATGGAATTCCAATATTTCATGCAAGAACCAAATATATTGAGATTGCAACATGACTTTATTATAGAAAAGGTTATTGACAACACCATCAGTTCCTAAGAAAATCATGGTAATATCAAAAATGTTATTTTAAGGAGGAATATTAAAAATAAAATTGATTTTTTGGATTACTTCTACAATATTCTATAAAGTTCTATAATCAATAGGATAAGTAAGAAAGTCTACAATTATTAGGGTAGTTAGGAGAAGTCTAAACTATCTCTAAAATATTCTCTTGAATAATATAAGTAAGACTAGTCATTTCTATTTTAAACAAGCCAATAAAAATCAAAAGTCCTCTTATAAAAATTTCTTTTTTCATCACTTTTCTTTAAAATTAATTATTTTCTTATTTTTGAGATTATTATTCATTTTCTTTAATTATATTCTTTCACCCTTCAATTGTATAATTTTAGTTCAGCAGACTTTTTCTTTTTCAACAATTCTTTTATATTCTAGAGACGGTGTCCTTACTCTAATCTATCTGTTTGTAAGATCATAACTAAACATCAAACTTATCCAAAGATTGTAGATGAAGAGAGAGAGAAAGTAAATTAATATTTTGTAATATTAATGACAATAAGTAGAAAAAGTTAAACAATTATATTAACCACACATATATGTTGTCTTCACAGCAGTAACATTAAAATATTGGCAAGTGATGGGCTCTGTTGGGCCCTAAACTTTTGATGGTTCTAAGGTGGTGGGCCGCACTGTTCTTCCACTTGCTTCTCCACCGCAATTTCAGTGGCGGCTTCTTTCACCAATTCTGCCGCTGAACCAAATCAACAGCATCAGTGTCCATCCACACCGCAACAATATTATAAAGTTAACCAAAAATTGTTGAAACTCCTCGGGGAAAGGAAAATCACATACCTCTCTCCTTATCAATCCAACTATTCGGTGAATTCCACTAAAACAAACAAATACAAGAAAAAAAGAAGAAACAAAGTAACAACAGATTAGGAATCTTGATTTATTATTTTTGTATCAATGTTAATCCGATGCTCCATCATACCAGCAACTTCTTGAGATATTCATTCTCTTGTTGAAGGCGCCTCACATCATCTTGTAACTTTTCGAAACAAGCCTGCAATAAGTTAAATATATAAAGTTTAACATAGCAAGATGCATATACATTGCATGATTTGATTAAAACTTTGAATTTGATGTGAAGTTTATATATATAGTAACACTCACAAGCGTCCAAGTATAGTCGGAATTGTTGTTATTGTTCTTGAGAGGTTCTTTAGCCATGAGGTTGGTGGTAGATTTTGATTCTGAAGTGCAAGCTAAAGCTCATATTTATACACTTTTTTAATGATTGCTACAATTTCCTTTATATTGATACCTTCAAAGACTAATTAGTGAAGTGTGTAGACGCCTTTAAACATAAACATAAAGATATTTTATCACAAGTAAATGAGAATAAATACATAATCTAGAACCTGCTAGAACCTGCTGAACAATATAGTAAATGTTATTACAAGTAAGTAGAACAAATAATAACAAACAAGAAAATAAATGATAGTACAGAACAGAAGATTAGGAATATATAAATCTTAGTTTTAAAATGAGAATTATAAACTTAAAAGGGTATTTGTCTTTGCATAAAAGGCCTTTCTCTTTCAACCGAATTGGCAGTGAATCCTGTTCTAAATCAACGATAGGAAAACCATTTCGAGACAGAATCAAATCTGTTACATGTGGTCCCACAGTAGATTCTGAAGGCACCAGGCAAATCTGAAGGGGTGTAATGGGAGGGGTGTAAGGAGTATATTCTTTTTTTTTTCTTTTCTCCCTTTTTTTATTTTTTTATTATTAAAAATAAAATAAAAATGAAACTTTATGTTTTTAATAAAATGAAAATGATAAAGCAAATGAAAATACTTTTATTCTAAAATAATAAAGAAGAAAAAAACTTAAATCATATTTTTTTTCATATTATATTTTAATAAAATGAAAATAAAACAGAAAGACAATAAAATAAAACAAAAACATTTTTTTCTGTTTTTCTTGAAAATAAGAAAAAATAACAATAAAACCAAAATTTAGTAAATCATTGAATTTTTTTCAATTTTTTTCAAGAAATTATTAAAAATATTAATTTTTCATATGGACGAAATTGGGTATTGATGAACTAAAATAAAAATTCAATAATTGTATGATAATTAAAATATATTCAATTTTTTTTAGAATTATTTAAAAGTTGTTTATCAAAATATCAATTTCCATATTGTTATTATTATTTAAAATTCACTCTTCTAACCATCATCTAAAACGTGCGGGAGAATGGCCCAATGTGTTTATCCAGATCTAGAAAAACAAAGGTCCATTTAATATTTTTCTATAGAGTCAGTAATCTCAACGTTTGTTTGATTATTGGAGAATCAAAATTACACATTGGTTACAAATAAAGAGATTAAAAGTTCAATTAAGTCATCAGTCTATTGTTGGAGAAAAAAAAAATCAGATTAGAGATGAAAGCCCGAAAGCCCACCATGTGTATCAAATTTAGTAAAATTTCATAATTTTCTTTAAACATTAAATTTGATCTATATATACTATTATAATAATGTCACATTATTCTGATAGTTACATACATCAAATTTTAAATAATTTAAATATTTATAAATATGTAATCTAACAACAAAAGGCATTACGTTTTGATGTAATACATTAAACCTGGAAATAAATTAATTTTAATAATTCGGTACACTTAATCTATTTTGTAAGAAGTCTTAATATAAAAGTTGTACTAATAAAATTTGATATTAGTAAAAAATAAAAAATAAAGACGCAAGTTTAATATATAGTATATTTTAATCTTGACTCATTTTACAGGTGTTAGACAATCATATCTTGAAAGACATAACATGTATATGATCATATTCCGGATCTTATAATCCATTTTGCAATATTTTGTAGACGTGCACACGCTCTCATTTTTTTTTTCAACAAAAAGATATGAGGGAACTGCTGCTTCAATCTCACGCACAAGGGAAGTTCCAAATTATATGTTAGAACACAATAAAGAAAATGAATTTTACTTTAGACTAAAAGTTTAATTACATATGTTGCAGTTACAGAGGTTTGGAGCAAACAACATCCTTGTATCGTATAGTAAAATAGCTGTCATGTTTGTTTCATTCTCCTTGTTCTTATCACATCTATCAAGTGTGGCATTCATTATTTTTGAAGCTAATAGTTACAAAATGAGTGATGATATGAGCAGTTGGGAAAAAAACATAAAAGTAGTAAGAATTTGGAGTTGAAAAGCAGTAAGAGAGTGATTGATATGTTGGTTTAATTGTTAGAAAAAGGAATGGTGGCGGTGTGAGTTGTTATAATATTTGTAATTGGCTAAGCGTGCCTGTCTGTCTTCCCTGGTCTTCAGCTATATTTGACCTCTAAATTAGAACCTTAACCAATAACCATCCAATTTCAACCTCTGCATACGAAAGCAAAAGTTCCCCTAACAAAAAAATAATGCAAATTTTGTTTCTCTCACTATAGAACCCTTCCCATTTCTTACAACATGCACCCCACGTTCAAAGAACCCGCTCAAAAAAGAAAGGCTAGCAAAAAAAACGAAGAAACGACTTCCACCCTTTTCTCAAACTCCCCAACTCCAAAAAGAAAAAAGAAAGAAAGAAAACACAACACCCTCTTCATTCGTTGCTTTGGCTTCCCCTTTGCTACTTTCCTTCTCCCCCACTATCTCTCCCTGCAGGGTCTGGGACACCCCATGTTTTGTTCTACTTCTTTACACCTTGAAAGTTGAAACTTTGCTGGGAAAAATTGAAAAAGAAAAAACATGGTTCGAGCAGGAGAACAAGAGCAGGAAGGTTACAGAACCAAATTGTTTACCTTCAAAGGGATATTTGAGGGCACTGGAAGACATACCAAGAGCCTCAGCGTTGACATTGCTACCGAATTGGAACCTACAGAGGATGGTGCAGCCTCATCAAGAAGTCAAGGATCAAAGCCTCTTAACAACGATGCAGACAAGATTCCCAAAGCAAGGACGGTAACCAAGGAAGAAATGGCAGCAAAGGAAGCCAGAGAGAAGCTCTTGCAAGGTCAACGCCATTACTATCACTATTACTATTTAACAATCACGTCATAATTCATAATCTTGCACATGTCTAATATAACATACCATCAAGTTCTGTTGATGGCTTTTATTGGATTTGTCTGCAAAGTTGACATTCATGGCTGGGATTAATTCAGATATGGAACAGATGAAGGAGAGATTTGCCAAACTGCTGTTGGGTGAGGACATGTCCGGTGGTGGAAAGGGAGTTTCTTCCGCTTTGGCACTGTCAAATGCTTTTACAAACCTTGCTGGTACGTTGACTTTTTTTCCTGTGTTCTTTCTATTATACTGGTTGATTTTCTTCTTTCTTTGAGAGCTTCTTATCACGATATGTTCTGATAATTCTTGTCTCACTGAAACTGCAGCTTCTATTTATGGTGAACAAAAACGTCTAGAACCAATGCCGGCAGAAAGGAAAGCAAAATGGAGAAAAGAAATTGATTGGCTTCTATCTGTCACGGATTACATTGTTGAAATGGTTCCTTCACAACAAAAGTCCAAGGATGGTTCAAACATGGAGGTAACCTCTTTCTATCTATTTCTATATAAAAGTATCTATGTTATTCTTTCTATCATTATAACTGCTACCTATATGTATGATTGAACCTGATTTTTTATTGGCTAGATTATGACGACACGACAAAGGACGGATCTCCACATGAATATCCCTGCCTTGCGCAAGCTTGACGCAATGCTTATTGTAAGATCATTACCCTTGATTACCTCTTAGAGTTAAATGTGATAAGATAATTCTCTTACAGGTTTAAATTGACTACTAATTATCCCGAGCAATTGCTGATGATGAACAGGAATGTCTGGATAACTTCAAAGATCAAAATGAGTTCTATTATGTGTCAAAAGATTCAGATGATTCAAATCAAGACAGTGCAAAGAAAAAAAATGATGATAAGTGGTGGTTACCTACCCCTAAGGTTCCGGCAGACGGTCTATCTGATTCGGCTAGAAAATTTCTGCATTATCAGAAAGATTGTGTGAATCAAGTACTTAAAGCAGCCATGGCAATAAATGCTCAAATTCTATCAGAGATTGAGATCCCTGAAAGCTATATTGACTCCCTACCCAAGGTGAGACAATAAGAACCGACGCAAGCTTATAGTTAGCACCTGGAGCAACATTGTGACATCTATTTACATAATCTAGTTTCTTTTTTTCCTTTTCTTCATTTACAGAATGGAAGAGCAAGTCTAGGGGACTCGATCTATAGGAGTATAACAGTCGAATTTTTTGATCCTGACCAGTTCCTATCAACGATGGACTTATCATCTGAGCATAAAATTCTGGATCTCAAGAATAGAATTGAAGCATCAATAGTGATTTGGAAACGGAAGATGAACCAAAAGGATGGAAAATCTGCTTGGGGTTCTGCAGTGAGTTTCGAAAAAAGAGAGCTCTTTGAAGAGAGAGCAGAAACCATATTACTTCTCTTAAAGCACCGGTTCCCTGGCCTTCCTCAATCTGCATTGGATATAAGCAAAATCCAATACAACAAGGTAAGATCATCTCCTTGAGTTTAATTGTCCAATATCTGTACACACTCTAGCTGACTAAAAATAAATCTGCACACACTTTAGTTACAATGAACTGCCAGAGAGATTCGTTTGATCTTAAGATCTACACACAACAACACATTTGGATTCCTTTTCAATTTCTGTTGCCAACGTTGGAAGGGCCATTGAATAGAATGATTTTATTGTGTTTATGTTGGCAGGATGTGGGGCAAGCTGTTCTAGAAAGCTATTCAAGAATATTGGAAAGTTTGGCCTTTACAGTTCTTTCAAGAATAGATGATGTACTCCAAGCAGATTTCCAAATTCAATGTCAAAATATATCATCAGGAAAAAGGGGAAACTCAATTTCAAGGCCTCCTAGAGAAGAGATAGACAAGGGTTGTGCTGAAGCACCTGGTTCAATGACATTATCAGATTTCATGGGTTGGGGCTCTGATCAAGAGGACTCAACGTTGAAGAAGGACCCCTTTGCAATTCCAGATGACTTGTACAAAGACGACGGTACAAAGCAACAAAAACTTCCTAACGTAGTGACCAACAAGAAGATGTCATATCTTGAGAACTTGGGAGTCACGAGAAGCCCAACAGCACGTCATTAAAAGCGCATTAGAGTCAGAGAGGCGTTTGTTGATCAATTCTTTCCTTTTTACATAGGAACGAACACACAAAATCAATGGCTTTGAAGAATGGTGTGAGATATGCCATCCTCAATGTGAGAAGGATTTGTAGTCTGGTAGCTACTGAGTCGTGATTTTTTGACCATACCTAGCACAAATATCATCCATGTTTGTCCCTCCCCGAGACCTGTCAACTCACGGTTCCTTTCTGTGACTGTGACAGTGTTATTGTAGAGATCATCCTGTATTTAATGTCACAGGCCAATGTGCGTAACATACAAGTTCTAGTTTTGCTTTCTATAAATTAGGATCATCCCAAGGAAATCGAGATTGTTAGTAAAAATGGCCAATTTGCATTAAAAGATCTTGATTTCATTACTAGTGGTGAGGTGATTGATCCCTTACTGTCAGATTATCCATGAAAATAAATAAATCATCATTACTACACAGCAAACACTGTTTATTGGACCAGAAATAAACATGATTTAATAGAAGTAGGCTTTAGGCGTACTTAAACATTATATGCAAGCAGAGAGATATGCTAAAGAGATGGAACTCGGAAACTAAATTAGATCTTGCCACGGGGACCTAGCTTTGGTGGAAGTTGTGGACCTTTCTTGATTGGTAGAATGTCACCTGAAGCAGTGGCACTCAAGTATGCCAGGGTGGAACCACCTCCCAGGATCAAAAACTTGAGTAACAATCCTCTCTTTGTGAATGGAGCAGCGAATGTCTCGAAGAACTTGCTCTGCAAATCCATATCAACGAGGGAGATATAAGTTTGCATTTTCAATGGAACTAAGTTGTGTAAGTGCATGAAATCTTATTGTAGCTAGCCACTCCTAAACTATCCAATATTGATTTCAATGCCTTTGTATACACTATTTCTTCGCTCAAACCATTAATTGTTCACTTACTATAGTGTAAATGCTTGACTTTTTCATTCCTATTTCAACTGCCACCGAAAGGATCTCCAGCTATCTCATTCGTTTTCATTTGTCTAGTTAAATGAACAAATAATATATAGAGTGAGGAAAAAGAAACCAAACCTGAAGAGGGTTGTAGGGTGAAGGTGCATCGGAGCCGTACAAGTCCCACTGACCTGTAGTGTTGCCTAGATCCTCCAAATCGAAGTACACACTCTTGTCACCGTACTTTGCTACAACAGCTCCACTCCTGTAATGTTAGCTTTCACGTGCAATTAAAATCTATAGAACCCTTTTTGCACATGAATATTGATTTAGAAATTCATAGTTCAATGATATTACAAAATTGTTGACCTGAAATTCTTGGGTCTGAAACTCTTTTGAGAGGGCTTGAAAGAGAGCTTAGTTCCAGCAAGGGAAGATCCAGCAAGGGAAGATCCAGCAAGGCCATTCACAGTGGATGGTTGAACAACAGCCAAGCTTGCAAGAGAAGCCATGCTGTGCTTTGTGCTTCAAACCTCACACACACAGTCACATTGGTTTTGATATGTTACAAGAATCCCATCTAACTGCCACGTGGCCATCTTCAGTTCTTTGTGCATACTATGGAAGTCATTCATAATATGCCACGTGGTTCCCAGATGGATAACCTTATCCTCTTTGTAAAGAAGAACAACATAAGTTTAAACACACGTCAGAGTTTACAAAAATTAACGGACGCATCTTTGCCAATGAACTGAATTAGATTTTTTAACACGTTTTTTATATATAGGATTAGTTTATTCTTTCAATTAATTAATTTATTTTTAAATAATTATTAAGAGTTTAGTAATGTATAAACTGGAATCTAGTTCAATCAAAATTTGTTGTTTGGGCTTTAGGCCCATGTATATGTTGGAGATGTAAGAGAGAGGGAGAGAGTGATAAGGAGATAAAAGATAAAGTACAGAGAAGGAGCGTAGTGATAGAAAGAAAAGGATAAGAAATGTGGCTTCTTCAGCTCCCTCCGAAGCTCTCAACTCCATTTCTGAACGGCAACGCCCATGGCACCGCCCTTCTCTCGAAACCCAATTCCGGCGTGGCGAGGCCCCAATGGGCACCGCCGTGTTCCGTGCCCCAAATAAAGGCGATGAAGACAATGCAGGGAAAGGTTGTGTGCTCCAGCAGCGATAAGACGGTGGCAGTGGAGGTGGTGAGGGTGGCCGTTCACCCAAAGTACAAGAGGCGCTTCAGGAAGAAGAAGAAGTACCAGGCTCACGACCCAGATAATCAATTCAAAGTGGGAGACATCGTCCAGCTCCAGAAGACCCGACCCATCAGCAAGACCAAGACTTTTCTCGCCCTCCCCGCACCCCAAAGGCCCTCCAACAAACCTTCCGAGCCCGAAGAGCTTTCCATTCCTTTTGAATCCCAGCCTCAGGCCTAGACTCTCCTCAATTTCACTCTCACGCGTTTTTATCTAATCCTTTTTTTTTTCGCTTTCGTCTTTATGTGTTGTAATTTCCATGGCGCAACTCTGTGTTAGTGCACTTTTTATATGTGCAATTCTTATCATCTAGCTACGGCTATCATATATAATTGTCTTTTTCTTTAATTGATTATTCTTGCTCGATGATAATTCGGAGGATTGAGAGAATTCAGGAAGTTTTCTCGTTTAATTTCATGCAGCAATGAATGAGAGTGAGACTTGCTGGGACTAGGAGTCGAGAATTTGGTGCAAAGGAAATTAATTTGAGATGCGATTCTTGTTAACTCTGTTATCGTGAGAGATTTTATTGCTTATTGCATCCTCTGAATGTTTGATAAAATGTCTCATTTGGCTTTTGATCAATCTTCAATTCAAATGTGGCGTTATGGCAGTGTTGTGATCTTTGAGAACTTGCTGTGACAGGCAATTATGTGATGAAATGATCGATTAGGATTCTGATGGCCAAATTTCCATCATAATATCTTGAGTTTAACTTCCATCTTGAGCTCTGAATTTTTCCCTTCCTCATAGCTTATCCAACTCGTCGCTTCATCTTCAAGAAAGGAAGACTTTTTTTTTTCTTATGATTACTTTTACACGTAGTATTGCTAGTCAATTAAATGAAAGCTCTTAAATTTTTGCCATGTAAATCGTGGATAAAAAGCAGTGATCTTGATAAGTTTTGATGTGCAAGTGTGATTGTGTAAGTTTTATCAACCTTTTTAATCATCGGATAGTTTTATCAACCTAACATTCGCAGTTTTCAATGTTTATAATTTGGGCTTCACTAAGCAGTAACGTAAGTTTGCTTCCTACATGAACATGAAACGCACAGCTTCGTGAAAGTTGTCTAAAAGATGATAACATTGTCAGAGCAGAACTTGGGTGTCAAATAACTTATCATTGCTCTTCCGTTTTTATAGGATAATTCGAAATCTGAGCCATCAAACCAACCATGTAAGGCAGGAATAGTCAAAATAGCTAACAAAAAAACCAACTGCATAAGGAATTAATAAATGATAATTCTATACACGCCATAGTTAAAATCTAGATTCTAAAAGCTTTTTGTCTCTCTTTCTACCTACAGAACTGCAGATACAGATATACATACTCGACCAAAGCCTCCTTGGTAATGGAATAATGAATAAAACAAACGCAAGCTATTTTTGCCAAACCGAATAATACCATCCAAAAAGGAAATAGAGAGCCTAAGATTATCACTGCTAATTATAGTCTATGACTCTCTATCAATTTATTATCTGATTTTGACTAACCCTCTTCACATTGTAAGCTTGTTCTGATATTTCTCAATGTACAAGATACAATAGTGTTGACCGAGTCCACAGACTCCACTGTTAACTTGGCTGAGGGAGATGCATTAGTCAGGATCTGGAATGCCATTGTAAACAAAGATCCTCCTTCGGTATATTTTTCTTCCTGCCTTGAAGTAATCACCAATGGCCTTGACTCCAGGCCATCAGGAATGATAGAGAATCCCGAAGGAAGTATGGCAAGGTTGCTTGAATCACATCCTGTCATCACGGACTGAATGCCAGTAATGTCCACAGAAGCATATACCACCATTGACTCGTAAGGATTTGTGCAGCTATCTTGCAGTATCCACACACTTTTTTCTTTCAATTTAATTGTCTGTCAAGTAAAGATTCCAATATTTCACTTAGCACCATACTTTGATCTAAATGCAGTTTTCATTTCGTGAAGTATTGAAATTTGAACCGAAGCAACTTACTTGAATGGTAACGGCATTGCCTCGGTCTTGTCCTTTGGATAAATTTGCAATGGACTGCACTGTCCCACCACTTGACATGATATCCCACTGAGTCAATATGATAAGTATCAGCAAATTTAGCCGATCAATTTGTTAACCAAAATTGACCAAAAGATTGAGAAGGAAGAAGACAAGAGTGGTACCTCATTTCGGCGTGTTTCATCCCTCAAGAAATCAAACAGAACATTTTGTGAGACTGGCAACCATACAGAACAAACAGCGCACAGTATCAACCCAAGAGGTTCACCAGGATCGTTCAAATTCTTTCTAGAACTTATCCTTATGTCTTCCCCATTTTTGCTTGTAACCTTAGTCCATGTGTGGTAGCTTGACGCGCCAATTGCATGGCAGAAACTCCATGTCATTCTTTGTGCCAACTTCAAAATGCTTTTTCTCCCGGCCAATGTGGCAACACCTAATTAACATTTTGTCATGCAACACTCTTTATTTATAGATGCTCTTAGTAAAGCAGAATTTAACAAAGTAACTTGTTAGAATTGATTACTCACCGGTTGAATCCTTCATGGGAACATTAGTTGCCATGAAAAAAACTAGACGTTCACATTGAAGTTGTAGAGTTGTAATCCAATGCTTTGCTCCAAATGCTAGGCCACTGTTCACAATGGTGCGATACATGGAGTGGACTGCACTCTTCTGGCATTCCAAGTGCTCCACCCATATTACCTAAAGACAACAAAACAAAGATCACTAACTCTTCAATAACTCTGAATCCACTTCACCAACTCTTCTAATTACTAAATGTTTATCTTCACAAGATATTAACTATCTTCCTTCATTTTATTAACATAACTTTGTTGCTTTGCTTCATTCAAGTGATGGTTATTGGTTACTAAATAGTGGCTAGGAAAATGCATCCTTAATTCACATAATGTCCACCGACAAAGTTCATAATGGTACCAGCAGCAATAGCACTCACACGCTAGCCAGCTTACTGGTAACACCTAGTTTTTGTACCCATCTTCGATTTTATGTTATTTTTCTCATGATTAGTTTTTGCACCGACTGTGATGACCAGTGCTTTTCCTATAAACAAAATATTGAGGTTGAAACTTTTATGGGTCCGAATGCAACAGAAGTTTGAATGAATATATGACTTGATTTGTACATACTTTGCAGTGGCCATTGGACTTGTCCTCAATAATGCAACCAGAAGGGCGTTTTCTGCATTTCACGAGGGACGCGTCAATGTTGTCTTCTACTTTGTCTATGGATACATCGACGATTGCCCACTGTTCAGCACTCAACTGTTTGCAGAAACGGACAAAATAGACTTCTCTTGTGGGCACCATTGGAGTGAGCATTTGAAGCTCAGCAAACATCTGCACCCAAGACAAAATTAAGATTTTGAGTTTTCTTGTCAAAATTAAAACTTTAGTACTTCCTGTGTTAAAAGCTTCACTGTCCAGTGTCCACATTTTAGAACTTGGACAAGGTCATTCTCGTCTTTCTATGTTCATGTATTTTATATTGTGGGGTACAAGCAATAAAACACTGATTTATGTGTTTTTTTGTTGGCATTTAGCCTTGTATAGTAAAAACTCTTTTCATAGAAGGACACGTAAGAGAAAGGGACAGAGAGAGAGATTCCAGCTGGACACACACATTGGATAAGATACTAGTAATGAGTGGAAAATGGCAACAGTTATAAATGGTACTTGAGTATATTATGCTACTATCTTTTTAAAACTTTCTACGACTTTGTCTACACTTTGAGTGATATAAATAAATAAAGGTCGTGTTTTAAAAGGTGCCAAAAGAAGGTTGCACTTGGAAACTGAAGACCAACGCATGGAGTTATGAAACCGTAATTTCTGCAAGTAGAAGAGCAAGTTTACTCATGCAACTAACTTTTTACCTCAAACATTTATAACTTTAAGACAAAATGTTAAAATGTACGGAAATAGCTCCAAAGCATCTTCCTCTCTTGTTTGCAACGGGTGGACGTGGACCACTTCAGAAAATAAATTTTCATATCAATAAATCCACGTTTGAAGCGTTTCTCTGGATTGAAACGGGAAATAAATTTTATTTAAAATATTTGGCTGGATGAAAATGATTGACCGTGACTGCATAAACTACTTTTCATATAATAATAATAATAATAATAATAAATAGAAATAAAATATTATAATAAAATAATAATTCTGATGTAAGAAAAATCTATGACCATGTTTATATCAAACCTTTTTCATTCAGTAGGGCCCGGTGAATTTAATATAACATAACATAGTTTGCAGGCACGTGGAACACGAGAAGTTTGGTGTAGTGTAGGTATGCAGTTCATCACATTTTTCCATTAGTATCGTTGTTATTATTACAATAAAATTCAGTGTGCAGTTTGTGGTACGGTGAATTCAGTGTTTGATGGAGAGAGTTAATTACTGACAGAAACCATGTAAAAAGAAACAACGGTAATAACATTTTCCTCTTACCAGTTGCACTGCACCATTCCTGTTAGGACCTTCTCCATTGGTTATAACATCAACAGTTGCCGCCTTAGATATCAAACATGGAAACATTTCTTTCCATTGATTCTGCAAGATATATACATATATGCATAACAAATATCTTTCACAGGTAAAAAAGAAATAGTATTTAACCCTCAACTTAAGACAACCTTTGATATAAGACTACTAAAAAAGTTTACTTATTCGGACATCATAGTATTCATATGGTTCTTCAAGATTATGTTAATGATTCTAGAAGCTTTCAGCATACATATACATGCACATAGGTATCTTATCCTTACCACATCTAGAAAACTTTGGACAAGCCGAGGGAGATCAACAAAAACAACTCCAGTGTCTCTTGAGGCTTCGATGGATCTCTTTGGCTTTCCACTGCATGAGTTTTCAACTGCAAACTCCTTCACATATTCGTCGTAGTTAAGTATTTCGCGACCAGTCTCGAAGCTACGAAGCCATAATGGTTCCCCCATGGTAGCCATCTTGATCAGTTCCTCCATTGCTTGGTTCACTATATCCATTATCCTTGAATTGTCAATTCCGAAAATTCCAGTGTAAAAATCCAAAGAGCTTCTATTCTCTTGGTCATGGCCAGAAGAACACGAAGGGGACGATGACCCAGGTGCGTATTTCCCTAAAGCTGCTCGGAGCTTCTCCACCTACGAACACGTGATGATTGAGAGTGTAAATCTTCAATGTTAAATTTTCGTCATAATCAAGAAATAAGGAAAAACTAACAACGTAAATAAACAATAAACCTCAGCTTTGAGTTTGGCATTTTCTATACGTAGTTGTTGTTCTTCGGTTGGCATGGCACCATCTCTGCTTGTGGTGGGCACGCCACAGGTGGGGCAACAAGCTTTGTTTATTGTCTCTCGTAAGCTCTTATTTTTCTCCTTTAGCTTCTCTATTTCTGACTTCAACAAAGAATTTTCATGACGCTCTTGTATTGCCTGCAAAAGCCAACGTATATATGTACATATAATAAGCCAAAAAGGTGAAAAGAAAAAAAGTAATGAAAAAAGTGGACTAGAGTCAACGGAGTAGCTGGTTTTGTGAGTAAGTGAATGAATAAATGTAAATTAATTACCTTGATTTGGGTTCGACGATTTTGGAACCAAAACTTGACTTGCCTTGGGGCAAGGCCTAATTGCTTGCTTAGTTGTTGCCTCTGCTTTTCATCAGGATGTGGTGACTCCTTGAAAAGGCTGCATAACATTACATTCATGTCAGCCTTTCTCTTCATTTACCTTTCACAACAAGCTTCCTTATCTTATTGTGGTCCAACAAATGGGGTTTAAAATAATCAAACAAGATATACACTTATTAAGGAGGTGTAACACAGACTAATCAAGTGGGAAGGGCTAAGAAAAAGTGATTTACATGGGCATATGATATCAAACAAAGAAATAAAGCAAAAGCAGTTCAAAAATAAAAATTTTAAGCTTTGTTTTTAATCATTCTCCTTTTATAATCGTATGATATCGATAACTTTCTCATAACCCTGGCCAGTAGTACTGTACAAACTAAACTAAGCATAGGTGACCCTAAATTAGTGATTACTTACATCTAATAACAGGTTCAAAGAAAACCACCCCAAAGAGTTCTCAATTAAGAAAAACTAATTATGGCTTTTCTCTCCCTCTCTCTCGAGTAACTAGTAATAATGAAGACGCATATAGAAGTTATATATATATATATATATATATATGCAGGAGGGATGGCAGAAACTCAAAGAAAAAGTGAAAGAAAATTACAATGCAAAGTGATCACCCATTGATCAATGTCAATAGTCCTCCATCTAAACTCACCTCAACACACAGTTATATCATACTTTGTTGGGAACGGTAAAGCATCTAAAAAAGGAAAACAAATTTTGTATTTTTCGATGAATTTTAATATTAATAAAGAGTTTTGTGAAGAAGAGGAAAAAGTGACAGAAGAGAGAATGTGATAATAATGTTCATGAACTCACCAAATATTCAAGGAAACATAGAGATACGGGTGCAGAACGTAAAAAAGAAAGTGAGATTATGTATTATTATATATACTAACGCTTCCATTTCTCTGATCTGATCAGCAGTGTGCCTGTGATATTTCTTCCTCTTCTTCTTCCTCTTCCTGTCGCCGTCAGCATCAGCAGCATCAGCCTCCTCGTGCTCACCTTCTCCTTCAAAATCATCCTCTGATCTGGATCTCGTGGGCCCGGAATTCTCGCTGCTAATCTCTTCCAGCCTGTCACCTCCTCCACTCCCTTCTTCCCACTCCTCCACCTCCATGTTCGAAGTGGCAGCTTCCGCCTCCGCCGCCACACCAGCATGGTGAAAAATCCCAGCCTTTAATGCAGGAGCAGTGAGAGAGAGAGAGAAAAGAGAAAAACGAAAAGCATGTATATATACATAAAGAAAAAAAAAATGAAGAAGAGAATTTACGAGGCTGAGAGAGAGAGCTGGGGAGGCGAAGAAGTCTTTGGCGTGAGAAGTGGGAGGTGGATTGTTGGACATGTCAGCGCCCATTGATGAAGAAGAATGAAGAATGAAGAATGAAGAATGGAAAATGGAAAATGGAAGAAGAGATTAAAATGGTGGAGTGTGGGAAATAGTAAGAGAGAAAGAGACGTAGAGAAGGTGGATTTAAGAATATAAAAACAAAGGAAGGAACTCGCTAAGGTTATTTAAATATATTTTATACTCATTTATTGTATTTTATTTGTTGTTATGTAAAATGTGAAACCAAAACTGGTAGGATTGACTGTTAGATAAGATAAAGAGAAAGGAGTGTGAGAAAGAGAAGAGACCCAACTAACTTCGACAGTTGAATTTAAGGCCTCAACGGTATCTTTATCTTAAATCCCATCAAATCACCACACCCACTGTCTCCACTACATCAATCCTTTTTTTTTTTTTTAAAGTAAAAAACCAACACTAAATATTCAATTTAAATATAACTAACCATTAAATTTATTTTTTTATTAATTCATCGAGGTAGTGATTCGTCAAACAAATGGAAACCATTCAGTTTGTTGTGTCCGTATTCTAAATCAAGGAAGAGATAATAATTGAGAACTGATAATTATAAGTAATTAATTTTAACAAATCATGAAAATAATTTAAATAAAAGAATGTCTTTAGCGTTCATTAAATGCTGGAAGAAACCTTTTAAGTTTAAAACATGAAAAAATGGATTGGGTTTTGCATATCGGACTTTCCGTATCCTGTGCTACCAATTCAAGGTGAGAAATTGGTAAGGTAGTTTTTCTGAAAAAATAAAAATTATAAGGATTTAAATATTCTTAAATAATCAAATTATATGTCTTTTAATATTGTTGGCTAATTTTTTTTTTTTTAAATCTCTAATACTGATAAAAGTTATCGTACAGATGAAATTTTAAACTAAATTATTAGTACATTTAATCTTTTAACCGAAATTATTTATTTAAATTAATTTTAAAAATGAACAATTTAAATGTCTTTTATGGGTTGCTAGCGGACCAATACGACATTTTTCATGACATGGCAATATAAATACTTGTTTTTATGAGTATAGATAAAAGGATTCAAGATAAGTGAAAAATAGATATTTTAATTATTTTAAGTTTTACGGTTATATATATATAAGATAAAACGGATTTATTATCTATTTTTTAAAAAAATTATTTTCTTAAATTTAAAAGCTTCTTACTTTTTTCTAAGTTTTTGGGACAGTAGTCTTTTCTTTTCTTTTTTAAAATTTTTAACATGTTTGAGTAAGTTTTTTTTTTCATATCTCAATTTCTTTGATTTTTTTTTTTTTTTTTTTTTTTTTTTTTTTTTTTTTGTTTTTTTTTTTTTTTTTTTTTTTTAATTTTTTTGATTTTTTTTTTTTTTTATGTATAGGATATGTTGTTACATTTTTATACGGTATAGAAAGATGAATAACTATTGTTCAAAAAATTGTATCATAATGATGTTTTGGTTTTTAAGTCAAAATTATCACACATATTAGAGTTTTTTTTTCTCTATAGAATAATCACTTGAAATAATTTCAAGGTAAGAGAAACTAATATAAAATATAATTTTGGATTCTTTAATAGTTTATAGATTCTGTTAAAATGAGTATTAAACCCTAAGATAAATACTAAGTGATAAAAGTTGTTCTAATGTTAATGAACAACTTGAAAATTTAAAGTTATTACTCACCATGATTTTTAATACTTGATAGCATAATCTTTTATATTAAGGGTGTGAAGTATTTACTAACTTCGTTGATAATTATTTTTTATCGAGGAATCTAACTCAACATCTTGAGTAGAATCTTCTCAAAAACTTGTCGAGATTCAATGGACATTTAAATATATTGATTGAAAAATAAAAAACAATGTTTTAAGAATAAAATTAGAAATTTATACAAGTAACTGATCTTGAAATGGTGAAAACGTCATTGAATTTTTTACATAAATGGTTATGAATTTCAAATAAACACTTACTTTTTATATTTTTCTCATTTGAATTTAAAATTTTAATATCACTAAAATCTTACTTGATAAACTACTCATGAAAAAAATCTCGTAACAAGATATTATAGATAAGTGTATTTACGAGTAGAAGTCTTCTTCACAGTTTAAGGCCTTAAAAGCTTGGATAACAATAAGTGAATATCTATTCTTAATCCAAATACCTGTTCTTTTAATAGAAAAAATGTTTTAAATTTGAAAGTAACGAGTTTGTATGTTGATAGGAATGATTTTTATTTAATTTTTTAAATGTATAATTTTATTTTAAATTATAACAAAATTTAATATTTTTTTTTATTTTTTATTTTCTTTTTCTATAAATATTTATAAAAAATCACAAATAGAATCTCTAAAAAAGTACACCTAACGAACAGGCTTATGCTTAAAGTTTTATAACAACGAGTCAACCACTACATACACAAGAAAACGAATTATGTTATAAATCATTATTAAAGTGTCGTGATATTTTTATATTGGTAATAAAAAAAAGTGAATAAAATTCACAACTTGAAAAAACACTTGCTAGATATTTACACATTACTTAATAGCCATAATATTGAATTGATGGTATATTCATGCTTTTATAAAATGTAAGTTCTATAAACTCACTTTTCCTGGTATAGTGTGTTTTAGTTGGAATTTGATGACAAAGTACTATCATGATTTTCTTGCAAAAAATGCTCGAATTGGAATTTTTCATTTTATTTTTCCAATGCATTCGTACATGTTACTGTGTATAAAGAGTAATTGCAACAAACGTTCTCACCTAAAAAGTACTATCATAATTTTCTTGCGAAACATGCTCATCTTGATATGGAATTCATTTTTTTATTTTTCACATGCATTTCTACAGTTTATATATATATATATATATATATTCTAATTAACGGTTCTCTTGTATTTGTGTTTTCACCTTTAATTGTTCTTCCAAAAATTACAACATCATGTATCATTTATAATTACTATTACCTTTACATAAATTCTATTACATCATGTTATCCATATTTATATTTGTGTGCACAATGTAAAAATAAATTATGGAAAGTAGACATCATATTAATTTTGTACTTTGCTTTCATCTCCTACTTTCGAATTGAAATAAAAATAAATAAATAAATAAACAAATAAAACGCATTACACCCTGTTAGTTATATTACGTGCGTGCTTAAAAAATAATTAAATCATTTATATGCTGGTAAATAACTTATTTGTTAAAAAAATTTACTAGAGATATGTTTGATTGTGAATTTTTCTTCTTCTAACCGTTGCCTTTTAATATATTTTTAAGAAGCTAACTTTTGTGATTTGATGAGTTCATAAAATAGACTTATAACTTGTCAATTAAGAGTTCCACGATATATTCATTTTTCAAATTTGTGCCTCTTAATTCCTAAAATGACAACATTTTCTCCTAATTATTACTCTTATTTTAAAGAAATTATGTGTTCATGCTTGTAGTTTTAAATGTTTTTTATGAAATATATATTTTACTAACATAGTAATAATAATAGTAGTAGTAATAGCAAACTTATATTATAACCAAAATTTGTAACAAATATTTTTGAACGTCCAAGTTATATTTAGGTCACGATGAATAATTTATGTGGTATAACTAAGTCAAAATTATTTGATGATGTATTTTAAAATATTCAACATTCAATATTAAAATAAGGATAAAAAATTAATTAACGTTGTTGAATAAAATAAAGTTTGTTCTTAAATTTTGTTAACCAAAAACTCTAATTACACCTTTGCTTCTGTCCGGGTGGTGATTCAAGGACTATGTAATTGTAATGGCTAAAGGATAGTGATAATTTTATTGTTCATATTGGATGTAGCTGAGTTACGTGAGATAATTTTCCGTGAAAAATATTTGTAGAATATATATAAAAAAACAATTCATTTAATTCATAAGTATTTTAGTAAATTATAATTTTATTTAATCAAAGTAACAGCCTGACTAAATTTATCAGTCCTAAAACAAAAATATATTCACTAAATAAACTTATATATCTTACCAACAGTCACATTTCTAAAATACAATGAAGTAAAACACAATATTTTTACCTCAAAATAAAACTAATAATATTTTCCAAACGTTACTCCAGAATGAGTTTGAATTTGTAACTTATAATTGTATCATTATATTTGTATATAAAATAAAAGAAGTATACAAAAAAAAATATAAGCATATAACCTTAAATTGTGTTTCTTAAATTATTATTATTTTGAATAAATTATTTAGTAATTTATTTCAAAAATATTTTTCAAACATTTTCAATACGATAAATTATTATAATAACTTCCAGTAAGTTTGACTTGAAATTATTATTTTTTTAAAATTTAACCAAATTGTTTTAAAATCCCAAGACCCAACTATATGCCACAACGACCATTCTCAACTGAGTTGAATGTGAAAAAAAAATGAAAAATAAGAAAAATAAAGAAAAGTAAAAAAAATAAAGAAAAGTAAGAAAAAGGAATAAAACATGCAGTAAGGTACAGTGGTAATAGTGGAAAGGAAAAGGTTGAGGCAAGCGAGACACCCGAGGGAAGTCACGTAATCTTCAATTACATTACTTTATTAATAATATATGTATTTATACCTAATTTTGTAACTTTCTTTTATATATATATATATATATATATATATATATAATTTCATCATTTAATAAATCAAATATAATAAATAATTAAAAGACCATTTAAAATAATTAAATAATTTATCTTTTTTAGAATAATTACTATATAATTTTGTAACATTGTTTTTATAAAATTATATATTTTTATAAATTGTAGTATTTTAATATTATCTAATATCTTTTAAAAAAATGTATTATTTTAATGTAATAAAAATATGAATAGAGGGTATTTTTCATTGGTATTTTATTATTATTTTTTATTTATTTACCTTTCATTCATTTCTTTAATTTATTTGTGTCAGTATGTAATTTAATTTATAATGTATTTGCATCCAACCACCCATTGTTCCGAAGTACTACGGCGTATACTTCACAAAAATCACATTTAGACAATAAAATCTTCCGTATTCTCAAACGTCACCTCTCTGTAATATCGTATGTCACATTAATCACCATATTCTGCTCCTACGTCTAAGAATACTGTTCTTTGTTATGATTTTTCATTTATAAATATATGTAATACTTTCTTTTTTTCCTCAGTTAAAAAGTGTAAGTTGTCATTCAAATTAGAGTGAAAAACGTCATTCAACTTTATTTGAACATTTTCTTGAATAAAAGTTAATATAGTTTCTACCATTGGCCATTGATTTTATATAATATGATGGATTTTTCGTAACTCAGCTTTATTGATATTTTAATTATAAAATATGATTTTATAATATGATAATCACTTGGATAGTTTATATTAAGTTTTTAGATTCATTCATAAATAATATAATTAATTATTGTAAACAAAATATATTAGATCAATGTTATTTTATTTTATATAAAAAAAAATTCTTCAAAATTCAAAATTAAAAAATTTGAATAAATTACAATCAAGTAGTTTTCGAGATTTTTTTTTAAATAATAAAAATTTTCTTTAGCAAACTTAAAAAAAAATTCATTTGAAGATAATCGATGGAATCATTGTATAATTTCTTTATTTTATCTATATAAATATTTTTACAAGAGGTGATATATTTGTATATCTTTTATAATTTGAATTTGTTTTCGAGTAAATCTAGATTTGATGTTTTTATTATGTAATAGAGTTTTACATGATTGTGTAGTTTTTTTTTTTTTTTTTTTTTTTTTTTTTAAAAAAATTTTTT
>Ga0209489_101537_pt1 | contig 47513 bp, 24 predicted proteins | sample SiratrowhiteBW_FD_187527 | JGI IMG/M metagenome (GOLD analysis project Ga0209489, IMG submission 187527) | Root nodule microbial communities of legume samples collected from California, USA - Siratro white BW (SPAdes) (version 2) | ecosystem: Host-associated > Plants > Roots > Nodule | place... | reverse complement strand
GCACCTCCATAATTTAAAAAGTCATCCTTATATCATTTAAAAATCCAGTTGCTATTTAAAATTATAATATAAAATATACAATATGTAACATTCTCTGTATTTCGAAATGTAGAGTTTGTTTTTTTTTTTATTTTAAATTGTTGAATTCAGAAACAATATTATATTCCATAATATATTATTTAAAATACATCCTAGTTGTTTTCTTTACACAAAAAGTATCTCAGAACTCAAAGCAAGTATCCCAAAGCTAATCGCTAACAGATCTTTTACTTTCATAATTAAATATTGAGCACACAAATAGATACAACAAATAAGTGTGAATTATGTACTTTCATTTGTGATGGACAATACACTCCTCACACACCTTACTTATCAAACTTAATCGAATGTGAGGACCATGACCCTACCTCAACTTTGTCACAACATTATTGAACTCCACTCTAAAGAGCTTACCTAACAATGGTGATATTGACCCGAAATTTAATGTCACATTATTCAAATTACCCCACAATAAGAAGATACAATAATTTGAAAATACATTCTAGAATTGAAAATACATCCCAAAATATATAATCTGGAATATATATAAGAAGATCTAATAATTTGAAAATACATTCTAGAATTGGAAATACATCCCAAAATATATAATCTGAAATATATAAATACATTATGAATTGTGCATGAATTTTTAAGATTTGAAAACCAAAACTACGAACAAGAAATAAAAACCTAAATAAACACTTAAACTCTTAAATGATGGTGAAGATACAAGCTCTTGCACTAAAAAAATGAAAGAAGAATGCAAAGGGTGGAGTGGATGAGGTTGCAATTTAGATAGAATGAGAAGAGATGAGGGAGAAGAATGGGTATGATTGAATATAAATATAAGAGAGGCGTAATATGATATTTTCCTACATACTTTAGAGGTGCAGTTAAAATTTCTGCGGGTGTAGAAGACAGAGCCCACAGAGCCCATCTACCTAATGCTGAACACTAGGCCTAAGCCCAAAGGATATGTACCAATAGAACACCCACTAGAGAGGGATTTCTTTCTCCATCCCTTAATTTTCTTGTAACCTCGTAAATATTAAAATCCTATTTTATCTTTTTGGTTTATGAAAAAATGATTTTGAATCTTATAATCTGAAAGTCATTTTCCATTATAAAAATCATTAAAATTACCAATCCTCAAATATTTTTTGCATGAAAAATCCAGAAAACATTTTTTATAGAAAAAACTTTCAAATTATGAAATTTAGAAACTACCTTCAAATATTATAATCTAAAACGTCATTAGTCAATATCAGAAGAGTTTCCATCCTAATACAATATAATATGTTAACTTACTCTAATTGGAAAAAACAGAGGTAAAAAAATGTAAATGAAAAAGAAGACACCGACCAAAAGACAATAGATACCAGTGATATTTCTTTTGTCTTTTGCACATTCCATATAAGTGCATAGATGGGTTTTTTTCTATTCTGGTATATTTTTTTTTCAAAATACTTAAAATATGTATTTTTTTAATTCTCATTATAGAAGTTTATTTACTATTCAAATTTCCAAATTCTCTTATTTCATATTTCATATTTGATCGTTCTTATAATTTTTTTTTTCTCTCGGGAATTTCATAAGGATTTAAAATAATATGATTGCTCAAAATGAATTTTTGCATACATTTTTACTCAGTGAAAAGACACCCTAATATGAATCACACCCGTCGTATTAAATTAACTTGAAATCTAAAAATCCTTTCAAATTTCTAAGCAAAATTATTTATGATTAAAAGGAGTTTTTAATCATAAAATTATTCCTTTTAATGAGGAACTTGTGGCCATTCTCTTCTTTTTGTCGTATTTAACTTATTTTAATTTCAAAATTTATAAAATATCAGATATGATCCAGAAAAGTATTTTTCACAAAATTAAGTTACCTTTTACAAGATTAAAATTACCATTAGTCTTTTTTTTTATAATTATGAGTTTATTACCTAAAATTATGCTAGATTAAGATCTTTTCTATTGAGAACCTTGTTTCAATGTCTCTTGATGATTTATTAGTCGCTTTTAACACTTAAAAACGTAGGCTTTAGCTGTCATTATAAGATGCATTGGTTCATTTTAATCATTGTTTTTGTGTTACTGTTGCAGTTTTTTTATTAAGTTTTATGGTTTAAAACTTCACTTCCATATACATTAAAAGAAGCCACTCCCACTTAATAACCATACTTTTATGCATAAGGTTTTGTGAAGTCCTTAGAATATTGATACACATAAGTCCGTTTGAAAAAAAAAAAATTTTAGATAAAAAATAAAAAAATACAAAATTAGTTTTTTTAATAAAATTAATCTATACTTCAATTTTAGAAGAACTAAAGGAAATTATATAAATTAACTTATATATAAAAATCAATTTTAATTTACGAAAATTTAGTTTCAATTTTTCTTCTTATTTATCTCTCTTAAAATTGTTCACTGGGAAACTCATAAAAGAAAAAAACACTTTTAACATAGTTATAATTATATATGTATGTATATTAAGAAATTAAATCAACTTTCCTCTATATAAATTGCTATAACCAATAATAACAATTTTAGTTGCCATTCTTCAAGGAAAACAATTTTTAGTTGTTCAACTATATTTTTAGGATATTTTCTATAATTAGATTGTTTTTGAAGTCAATTTCTCAATCTATTTTTTTCCAATATTTGTAATTATTAAATTTTAATTTTAATACTTTTAAAATGAAAACAAATATTTTCTGCATCTTTTTTTCAATCCTGTTTTTTGAGTATTATACTTTTAAATCAATTAAATTTTATCTTTCAACATTTAAAAATATGTAATTCTGAATTTTTATATATTTTAACTTAAATATTTAGTGGTATTTTACCTCCATCACAAAATAAAAAGAAAGTTCACATTGCTCTAAATTTTTTAAAATTATTATATCAAATTAAAAATACAAAAATAAAAACAACAGACAAAATACAAGATCAAAAACATATTTTTGCTTTCCAATTTTTTTGCAGTAGAGAGGCTCAACTAAGATCTATCATCACCAATACGTATAATCTGCACCAGACTTGCAATACACACACACACACATATATATATATATATATATATATATATATATATATATATATATATATATATATATATATATTATTATGATTATTGACATTATATTATATCATGCAATCCCATGATTGTGATGACCTTAAAAAGCAAATAATTTTTTGTTGTAAATGGAAATGTTAGCAGAAAGTCACGTGCACTTTTTTCACATCCTTATTCTCTTTATAATGTTGGAGGGTTATTTGCAGTGCCTGTCTTTCATGAAGAAAGTAGAGACTCTACACATTCTTAAAAGGAACCTCTCATGTACCCTTCCAAGTACATTTCTCAATCATTAAAAATAATATTATACCATAGTATATATATATATATATATATATATATATATATATATATATATATATATAATATGATTTATCATAAATTTTATTATATACAATAGATATTTCTTCCATTTCTTGTTGGATTTTAGGAGAATTTTTGTTTTTACTCATCTAGTTAAAATTGTACTTTTAAATATTTTACACATAAAGAGAAAATAAATACAATAAAACACTACACAATTATTTTATTAAAATAAAATATATTACCTATAATATATAATACAAAATTTCTTATTCAAAATACACATAGAATATTTCTATTCATTTTTAATTATATTTTAAAATTAAAAAAAAAACTATTTAAACTGCTTATAAATAAAATTAACAATACACACATTAAAAACACCGGATACTAACACAAATACTATGTATTACTTACTTAATTATTATTATTTTTTATTTTATTAAAAGGTGCATATTCTAGAAGTGTCTTTTTTCCAATATTAATCTTAATCCTTCTTCAACAACCTTAAAATACAAACAAAAGGATCTTAGGTAGATTTAACCATGATCATTTTGTTAAAAAGAGAAAGTTGAAAAAGAATTAAGGAGATTTGCAATCAGAGAAGGAAGGGTTGAAGAGTCCATGATTATTAGGGTGGATAGGTAGAGAGAGAAAGTGTTGTGTGTGTATGAGAGAGAGAGAGAGAGAGAGAGAGAGAGAGGCCTTTGTGTTGCTTTGTTGTTGTTTTGTGTCTCATAATCGCCACACGCCACACTCCTTCACTATTCTTCCAGCCTCCAACCGCTGAGCGAAACAAAGCAAGCAACAAAGAAACTCCTAATCGTACGGAACCTAACACACTCTTTCTCTCTCACTCTCTCTCTATTATATTTTCTTCCTCTTTTTTCTTCTTCTCTTTGGGGTGTGCAATTAATCCACCACCAGATCCTTTTAATTTTTCCTTTTTACCCTATTCTAACATCTTCGTCTTCTTAACCCTCTCTTGTTTCTCCCAACTACCTCTTTACCCTTTCAAGTTAGCTTTTTCCCACTTGTTTTCAACATTTCACAACAATTTCTACAATCAATCACTTTTCTTTGCGTGACTGCTTTTCCTTAATCCTTACCCTTAAGAGCTTAGTTTTCAATACATGTATTGTATGTAACGTCACTCCTTAGGGGAGTTTTTTTTTTTATTTATTGTGTGTGATGCTCATGTGACTGTGTGTGCGTGTGTTACAAAAAATAAAATAAAATTAAGGATGCCCTTTTATCAAGCACCGACCTTTTCCCTATAATTTATTGTTTCCCGAGTTTACTTTGTGTTGGGGGTGTGGGTTTTGAAGACCTGTGGATGTATTTGCTTTTGGAGAGTTAATTGTTCGGGGGCTTGGTTTTGGGGAATGGAAAGAGTGAGTTTAATAACGAGGGAATTGTGTTTGAAGTGGTGATTGGAGATGTTGATGATAGTGGTGACTGAAATTTGTTGATGATAGTGATAGTAATGTGATTACAGTGATTGCCTTTTTGATGTTTACATTAGTAAGAGACACAAAGATCATGTGGGTAGAAGTTCATGTTTATCTTGTTTGTATTTAAAATTGACTTTTTTTTATTATGAGTAGGAAGATTGCAATTGGCTATAATATTTTACGAGAGTGAGAAGCTTTAGATTTGTATTATTCATACATGTACTTTCTTCCATTTTATCAATATTTGCAATACTATCAAATCCTACAAAAATAAAGTGTACGAGGCTTCGACATTTTGATATAGTTTTTTGCAAGCTGAGTATTACAGTGTCAGTTACTTACTACTATTGTGATAGTACTAATATTTTTTATTTGTTTAATTGTAGCGGGTCAATCGTTGTGAAGAAAAAGCAGACTGATTCTGTTAGGTTCTGAATTTCAGCCGTATACAACTAGAGTTTGAAGTTTTAACTGAAATGGAAACTGAAAAATCTAACGTTTCAAAGGCTGAAGAACTTAAAACCCTTGCCAATGAAGCTTTCAATGGTAATTATACAATTTCTCTGTGCTGTGATTAATTTACTTTCTTCACCATTGCAGTGAAATTAGTGGTAATAGCTGAATTATATTGAATCTAAATCAATTTTGATAAGGTTATTATTTGTCACTGCTTTAACACATTTCTTTGCTAATTCATGCTGACCTTGTGAATCCCTTTTTCAGCTCGAAAATACTCCCAAGCCATTGATCTATATACTCAAGCAATTGAGCTAAACGGTAGGAATGCAGTATACTATTCTAATCGTGCCTTTGCCCATCTTCGGCTTGAGGAATATGGTAGTGCAATACAAGATGCCACAAAGGCTATTGAAGTTGATCCTAAATATTCAAAGGTGTTCTGAGTCCTAAAACATTAGAGGCTTTCCTATATGTAGTTATCATTAATAAAAAAACATGTCCTGATTATGGTTTATTGTTATAGGGTTATTACAGGCGAGGTGCTGCTCATATTGGGCTGGGAAAATTCAAGGAAGCACTGAAAGATTTTCAGCAGGTAACTGTGTTTGATGTCTTTAAAATATTCAGGTGAAGGAGCTTGGGTTGAAAATAACATGTTCATATTAGAAGGTTAGCTGCATTGCAAAACATTAGAGAACATTTATTCATATAACAGATAGTGCTACAGCATATACATGTCTACATGCTAGAAAATGAAGGATGCTTCACCAGTAATTTAAATTTCTAACTTTTAATTGTTTATCAATTTGCAGATTACCCTATAATTTCTTCTAGCACATGCAATAATTACACACTATTTGAAAACATGCACAACTATTTATCTTTTGAAGTGGTTGTTATCCTTCTAGTAAAAACTGCAATTTTGTCCAAGCTGGAGAGCTTGGCACACCCAGCCATGTGAAGAGATAGAAACATTAAGAAAACAAATACAGTGGTGGTAATAATTTAGAAGAAAAGTAGCTAGTATAATGAGGGAATAAGGAGATGATGTGGAGACATGAGAGACAAATTAAAATAGATATTTAGGGATATTGGTGTTTCTTTTGATTCAAAATTATTTGGGCTTTAAAAGTTATATTTTTTTTTATCAAAAAAATTTAACTTTGATAAAATCTTTGGGACTAATTGAAGGTTGTGATGGACCTTCCCTGTTCTCTTTACTGATAATAGATTTGTTGAGTTGAGATTCTCTGTAGGTAATGTTTTTGTTGTTTTAGACTCTTATGTCTTGAAATAGATTACTACTTAGGTTTTGAATTTTGGTTATGGTTGTGTTGCAGTTGTGGTAGGTGCTGGCTAATGTGGGCCAATGTGGTCTGTACTTGCAGCCTGATACTGTTTCAGGGGCAACTGCAACTGAAATGTTGCACATTTGCAGCTGCATCATGTAATGGGCTCTGCAATTTACATAATTGATCATTACAATTCTCTCCTCTTAGCAAGCCCTTGTGCCAATAGAAGCTGTTGTCTTGCTTCTAACTTTTTTTTCTTTTTTAAATAAAAACTTGGCAGTTGCCAATTTTTATTGAAATTTTTAGAATATGACATTTTTCTTCGTATGCAACCTAATTGAAATGTTCTCACATGAAAGTTTCTTGGTAGGCTGAAGCTGACAGTTCTTGACCTTTAATATCAGCATGAATGTTGCAACTTCTACTTTTAAGCTTTTACTTTCGTTCAAATAACTCAGGCTCCCTACCTCCGTCTTATTGTTCTGTAACACGTACTTGTTTCAATATGCAAATTCTTTATATTTAATAGACTTTTATTGAATAGGTCAAGAAAATGTGTCCAAATGATCCTGATGCAACAAAGAAATTGAAGGAATGTGAAAAAGCAGTTATGAAGATTAAATTTGAAGAAGCAATTGCTGCACCTGAGTCTGAAAGGCGTTCAGTAGCTGAATCGATAGATTTCCATACAATAGGTACCATCTTGAATATAATTTCTTAAGCTAGTAACTTAATTTTATACTTATTTTTTATTCTTTCATTCAGTCATTCTGTTATATCTCTTACGTTTGTTTATTCTGGATGTGTGTATTCTGAAGGTATTATTGAAACTTTAATTTTGTAGAGCTTCAAATAAGTAATTTATAACATTACCGTATAAGACTAACTTTAGTTTTGTTTTTATTATTTGAAAGCTCTAGTACAATGTCTGCAGTGATGAATACCTTTTGACCTTAAATTAACATTCCTTCATATATGCACGCATGTTTTGTATGATTATGGTTTCCTGATAAGAACCGTGGGAGAACCCCACCACAAGAGCTAGATGTTGTAGTTGGAGATCCCAAGGTCTTATAAAGCCCCCACTGTAATCCCATATTCAAATGTGGGATTCAAGTCCATTACCTTGCATTGTATTGTACAAAATTCTTTATGTAATAATGTGAAAAAATGAAGCAAGTATCACTTTGATAATTAGTTATGCTTGAGATTTTCATTTTTTCATTAAATTATTTGATTGGATATGGTCCTCGGTTTTCTCTTCATTTAATTGTGTTGTTGATGGGATTTCCTTCGCAGAACATTGTTATTTTCATGTAGTAAGATGCCGATTACTATCTTGTTTCATTTCATTGCCACTCATGAAATTTGTATTGGCTACTGGTACTGTTTCTTTGAATAAATAGTGATGATGGTGGTGTTCTTGGATAGCGCTGAGAGAAGTTTAATGGATGAACTTGGGGATTTTCGATTGATTATGTACATCCTTAAGGAATTTGTTTTCAATCTTAATGAGAAAAACATGAAGCGTGATGTTGATAGAGAGGAAGGGCAAAATAGTGTAATATCATCTCATCTGAGTATTACAAAGAAATGCATATTTAAATATGAAGATGATGCACCATCAAATACTTAAACTTTCTTCTCCAACCACCAGAACCATAAGTCAAAACTTTGGTGCAATGTTATGTGATAGGTTATGCATTCTGTTTGTTTCTATTTCATTCACAATGGTTCAAGAGTCAAAAATATCTTATTGATATGATTACTATCTTTCAAATAAGTATTAGTGATGTATGATCAAATCTGCTTTTTTGTGTTTTCCTTTTATATATTTATTTCATCCATTTCCTAGTTGGGAAGATGATCCTGAAGGTTGTCTGACTAATATGTTTTACATTGAATTTCTATAACGATTTTAACCAAATAAAAACATTTTAACCCAAGGAACATATATAATTACCAATGACAGAAGTTTCCATTTCAGTTTCCAGTTTCTATTAGATTAATCAAGCATCAGAGTAATTTAAAAAATAATCTGTCAATCTCTTGATACTTGGTTAACTGTAAGTAAATTATTCGGTTAATCAATATATGAACTAGAATGGAGCACTTCTTACAAAGTCAAATAAATTGTCATTTTCCTTTCCTATTTTCAACTATACACTTCTACCCTGACGTTTCTTCCTTCCACCTTCCGTTTTCATTGGTAATTTAAAAGACTTAAAAACAGGAATTTGTCAGAAGTCCTGAGTCTCGTGTTTGAAGAATATGTCTTAGAAGTGACAAAAAAGCCGGAAAATGATCACACTATCTAGGTGGTCATACCCTTTTCACCTCTTGGTTCATGCACATTATTTTTTCCTTCTCCAACCCAAATCAGTAGTTAATACTTTCAAGCTTCCGTCAAATACCTTAACCATCCTTCTTTCCCTCACAAATCCCTTTTCATAATCTAGGGATATTTTATTCCTGTCTTTAATGAATGTTTGTCCAACTTTCTATAAATCATCACTCTTTGTATATATTGTATCATTATAGGAAAGGGCCGAAATTCTTCGGTGCCAACCGAAGTGGCCATAGCAGCAGTGACAGTAGCAGTTATGGCAGCAGGGGTGATGTTGTTCAGGACATCAAAGACCACAATAGTAATTGCAATTGTGGTTGGTTTGCTGTTGCTCCTCGGGGCTTATTGGTGGAGTGGCCACAATACTGGTACATTTAGGAGTCCTTTGCATGACCCCGACCTTAGCTTAAAATTATTTAATACGTAAAACTAATTAGCATACAATGAACTTTAAAATTCTGAATTTCGATTTAAATCAGATGGAATCATTATTTATTACGCATTGGAAAATAAGTTGTTTTGTTCTTTACAATGCAACAAGTTTATTCCTCGTACTGTTTATTTTTTTGGAACAAGTTAATCACACATAAATTGATTAATACCTAAAACTAATTAATGATAGAATTCTCTTGTGTCTCTAACATACTAGTTCCTTAAATTGTGATTATTACCCTTGTTAGGCTTTCTGATACTAACCTAGTTCCATTCTTTTCTGTTGATTTCAATTTGGTATTTTTCCAATAAGCATAATACATTTTATCTGAAAATGTAAAAGGTGCTAGAAAGGAGGATGAGTGATCCTCCTAAACTGGCGAATGAAGAATTGTGCATGTTATACTTATTTTTACTATTTTCAGTTGCTTGCAACCCACCCTATTTATTTTTTCCTTTTGGGGTGTTCAATTGCTACCTGGATCACATCTACAAACTTTTTGTATTCGAAAGGGTATGCGTTTCATAGATGCCTTTGGGTTTGGTAGAGATATTGTAATTTCCTGATCTATAGACCCTCTACTTTTGTTGGGAGTTGTTATTCTCAAGGACCATTAACAACACATGTTATCATGAAAGATGAACACTTAGTTTTGTATTTTCAGTGGTCTTCAAAATTAATGGCCTCTATTTTCTGATTATATTGTTAAACTAATTCCAAGTTCTACTGCTGCGAATAATTTCACTCATGGAAATGAACAAATTTTGGTATTTTGTTTTAATGCTAGATGTCGAGCCACAATATTCAGGAGCAAGAATAGAGGGGGATGTTGTTACTTTGGATTTTGTGAAAAAAATGATGGAAGATTTCAAGAACCAGAAGTTCTTACACAAACGGTACTGAAGGAAGAAAACCATTGTTTCTCTATTTGTTTCTTGACGAGTTATTGAAGTGTCTCTCTTGTCCTCCAATTTTTTAGGTATGCATACCAGATTGTGCTGCAAACCAGAGAAATTTTGCAATCTTTGCCTTCTCTTGTTGACATACACGTTCCTAATGGCAAACATTTTACTGTCTGCGGTGATGTGCATGGTCAGGTAATTGGTTTATTATAATCTTTGAATTATTTGGATCACATTCTTGATTTTGACCTTTAGGACTGCTGAAGTTGATTGGTGACTTCTTTATATGGTAAAACAGATTGTTGCTTATATCTTCGGGATATCTTCTGATAGTTTTAGACATTTAAGACGTAGGATTGTTATTATAGCCTCTGTTTGATTTTGCTCCCATATTTTCGTTGAGTGAGATTCTCTGACCTTATGTGGAGGAATTGGGTTGGGTAGCTATTTTTGTGCTGATGAGCATGCCAATTATTTATTTAGTTTTCTATGTTACATTTTGCATCATTGTTCAGGAGGGACTTTATTTGCCATGTTGAATATAAGACCTTTTTATTATATTTTTTTAAAACCACTGATAAAAGAGGGAATGTTATTAGATTGGAAGAAAGAAAGAATTATAGAAACAGGGGATGTGAAATCTTTCTTTGAGAGCAGGGGTAAGTAAAGAATACAGAACAACAAAAATGGAATCCTCCTTTGAAGGTTTGATCAAGAAACCCATTTGAAATAATGGTTTTATCCCATATGATAAGCAACTGCAAAAGGCATGTCTTCTAAAATTCAGGCATTGGTTCCTATTTCTAACCATAATCACCAATTTGAAGCCGAGTGACTCTAATGCACTCCATAACAGGGCCTTTGCCATGTCTTACCAAAACCTTGGAAATGACATTAGAGGCTAAATTTGTTAATCGTTTGCATTTGTAAACAACTCCCACTCCCACTCCCACTGAATAAAACAGTCAAAATAATAACTAACCACTCCCACTGTTGTGAAATAAAGCATCTTCCCTTTCTAGTGGATGGAGACAGGGAGAAAGAACACTCTGGAGTTTGAAATTTAATTAGTCACATTTACTATGATATATTGATTTACAATCTATAGGTGAATCGTTCCTATTGCGGTGTTGGCACTAAAATTAAGATGGTTGTGTAATTCTAAGTAGGTGATTTTCGTAATACAAAAATAGACTCTTGAAAACGAAGGAACTTTGAAAAAGTGACATTTGATGGACAAAACTGTAGCCCATTTTTCTTAAAATCCAGCCTCGACATTGCTTAGCAATGTTTTTCCTAGGTAACTTTAGTAGCCACAGTCATGCAAGAAAAATAAAATTCGATTCTCATAAAAAGGTTCTCCTATCACTGTAGGATATTTAATTTATAGATGTCTTTTCTCCAGTTTAATTTCTTTCAAACTAGGATGTGATGCGAAGTCATTTTTATCCAATTGCGTCATGCTGCTTGGCTTTTGTATTATTGTATTTTCTCCCCTGTAATTCTTAACTTTGACTTCTGCAGTTCTATGATCTTTTGAATATTTTTGAGCTTAATGGACTTCCTTCAGAAGAGAATCCGTATCTATTTAATGGTGACTTTGTGGATAGGGGATCTTTTTCATTGGAAGTTATCCTTACCTTGTTTGCATTTAAGTGCATGTCTCCATCAGGTAAACCATAGATCTTTATGAATTGGTTTGTTATCCTTTTTTTTTTTGGAGACATCATAAATATATGATTCCTTAAGCACCTGATTAGATACTTTTTTATGACCTTTTAGAATAAAATAACGGTTTTTTTTTTGTTCATGACGACATAAATTGAAGTTCATTACAGTTCCTTGGGAAATTTAGCCTCTTGAATTGCAATATTTACTTTTATTGTTTCAAGTGAATTGTATAATGCTGTTTGTCTGATTGGACATTCATTTACTTCTGTCCTCACTTTACAAAATTCACTTGTTTGAGGGAATATTAATGCTTTGTTCCTGCAATATGGTAACTTGTTTTTCTTGCCATGTAATTTTCAGCCATATATTTAGCCAGAGGAAATCACGAGAGCAAGAGCATGAACAAGATATATGGTTTTGAGGGTGAGGTGCGCTCAAAGTTGAATGATACATTTGTCGAACTATTTGCAGAAGTATTCTGCTTTTTACCTTTGGGTCATGTGATAAATGAGAAAGTTTTCGTAGTCCATGGAGGTCTTTTCAGTGTTGATGGGGTCAAACTCTCTGACATCCGATCAATTAATCGATTTTGTGAACCTCCTGAAGAAGGTTAGATGCTTACTTTTTCTGCCTTCAATTGATCTCGGCAATGCCTTAATCACTCTAAACTTTCAGTTCTTAATCCCTCTGCCTTTCCACCCTCAGTAACGAAGTTTTATATACACTTATGATTGGTATGTCTAGGTCTGATGTGTGAAATTCTTTGGAGTGATCCACAACCTCTCCCTGGAAGGGGCCCAAGCAAGCGTGGTGTGGGCCTTTCTTTTGGTCCAGATGTTACAAAAGACTTTTTGCGGCAAAATAAATTAGGTGTGTTTTCCATTAGTCAGATACTTTTTTAAAGTTTATTTGTTCTTTACTCAGTGGCTTCACATAAATTACCAATTTGCAGATTTAATTGTGAGATCTCATGAAGTAAAGGATGAGGGTTACGAGATTGAACATGATGGTAAACTCATAACTGTGTTTTCTGCTCCAAATTACTGTGACCAGGTAACCAAATCCCTTTTGCTACATTCATTCTAAGTAAGTTTAGCCATTTACTTGCTTGATTTGTCTCAGAAGATTTTGATGGGAGAGAGGGTGGGGAATGGGATTTGAAGATCCCAATCCCACATCATGGAAAGAGACTTTTGTTGTTGTAATCTATTTTTCCAGCCTATCTTTAATCATTTGTGTTTTCCAATCACATTAAATGTGTAAAATGAAAACCATGTTACCTACCTTGCATTTGTACATTTGATGTTTGCATGGACAGTGTGCAGTGACTTAGGCATTCTTATATTAATATATAAGTAATCACTTTTCCTTCCTGAAGTATATTTTGATTTTGTTGTTAAAATATACAAAACGTGGATTTTTATTGCATGCCGCAGATGGGTAACAAAGGTGCCTTTATCCGATTTGAAGCACCAGATTTGAAACCAAACATTGTCACATTCTCAGCTGTGGTTAGTATCTTTTGTGCTTTAGACCATGCTATCCTAAGCTATATCATGTTTTGTCTTCCTCTAAAATAATAACAACAAATGAATATGTTCATTCATTCTTTTATTTAACACATAGTTTGGTGACATTCATTCCTTCTCTCTGGTTAATTTTGTTGAATTTGCAGCCACACCCTGATGTCAAACCAATGGCTTATGCAAACAACTTCCTCAGGATGTTCTCATAATTTAAAAAGCTGATTAGAAGCCTAGAACTACCAATGGTTTAATGCTTTTTTGAATGACTGTTATGCCCCAAGGGATTCAGGTGATGGCTAGAGAAGATTTGGTACTGTTACATGTTTATCTTTGTTGTTCTGTATATTTTTGGCTCAACATTTTATTATAACTCATTTTTTCTCCCCCCTCCCCTCAATCTTACCCGCTCAGTTTTGTGCTGTTTTGTCATTTGGTGAACAAGTGTAAGGAAATTTGCATCTCCATTTAGCTTCATGAAACTCTGGTGATAATGTTTACTAAAAATGATGAATCACACGAAAATCACTGCTTAGATGTATAGCCGTTGATTAGACTTGGCTACTATGTTTGAATGAGATATTTGTCTGTAAAATTCTAGGTTGCTTTCAGGTTCAAAGTTTCTTTTAACATTTTTTTGTCAAATTAAATTTCATCCTTACTCGAAGTAGTCCGTGGCCGAGAGACAATAGTCTTTTCACCAATTTTTTACGGGCTTTTTCTTGCACCTCACAATTTATAAAATGATTATTTTACCTTTGTTTAAAGCGATTTTGAAACTATCCATTCTGAAATTTTTTTGAAACATGCTTCTTTTAATTTCCAAAATTGGCTTTCTACAACATGATTTTCAAGACTGAGATTTCTAAATTTTTGGAACGCATGAAATACATCTAGAAACAAATTTATTGGAACAAGTTTTTCAAAAAATATATAATATCTTTTGGAATATTTTTGGAATGAGTTTTCTGGAATGGAATGCTTTTCACAGCTCTTTCTCTTAGAGTTCATCCTCTCTTGCAGCAGCGATGTTGTTGTAGTGGTATGGGGGAGGAATTTTAGTCTTTTCCGTTAGTAGTGGGTGCAATTAGTAACGATGGGGTTGCAGGAAGCAGAAGTTTTTTTTTTCGTGAACATGTCATCAAAGACCTATTGTCCACTTTTATTACGTGGAGTTTTTATTGATTTTTCATATAGAACTTCTAGAGTAATATTGAATCATTATCTATAATCTCTTATTTGAGTTGGGGTTCATCAAAATTATATATGCCAAAAAGTTCTAAGGTTTTGCCCGAACCAATAGATTATAAGGATTCACTTCTTACTCAAAGAACTTTATTCATGATTTTGTACATTTTAATTAACATGAGGATGTGTCAGTGTTGTTGATACTTGTGTGCCCGCATTCAATTGTAGTTTTCCTCTAAAGAATCTCAAAAACTCAGAATGGAGCAAATTCAATTTTGAAAAATGTTCATTATCCGAATTTAAGTTTGCAATGGATATCTACTTGCATGCGAGATATTTGAAATATAATTTGGATATTTTATCAATTTTATTAATAGATTAGTTTGTAATTATATAGAAGATACAAAATAACAATGCAATTAACAATATAATATCAATCACAATGCTTAAGTAAAGGAATAAATATTTTACTACTATCATTCATATTTTTTATTTTTAAAGTAAGAATTTTAGATGTCTACATAATAGTACCTCTGTGATACGTCCTTTTGATTTATACTCGTTTTTGCTTTAGTATATTTTACCTTTCTTATTATAGTATCTAGACGTTATTCAATCTAACCTTTATTTATATCTCATTAATGTAAAATCTTTTTCTTATTAAAATCCACATTTTAGTTTATAAAACTTAAAGACTATAACTTGGTCTATAAAACTTAAAGATTATAACTTGGTTAGACACATTTTAAATTTTAAATATCTCCTGAGCTTATATAAGTTTATGGTTTTGATGAGATTGAATTTTATATAGAATCACCTAATTCACAATCTAATGTATAACTTTGGTAACAAATCCAATCAATTGGACGAGATACAAAACACTGAAAGTAGTAATTATTATCAGGGTAAGAAGTTTAACTTTTGAAAATTAGTTGTTGTATCTTATGCATCTTTATAACTGGGAGCTTGCTCCTCCAACCAAACAACTTTCCAATATGATTTATTATGGAAAGTATCAAATACATTTCCTTTTCTTTAGTTTGAAAGTCTTCAACTTTTGAGAAATACAATAATTCAACATATTAAGACCTATAAGACATATAACAACTTTTACTCCAACAATAATACAATTATTTGTGATTTCCATAATCCTTAAGTAGCACTATAGTAATATTGTGACTTGTTTATAAATTTCATTGATTTTAGCCACCAAAGTTTCAAATCATAAACAATTTCATTGTTTATAAATTTGTATATCTCACTTTTTCCATTCTCTTTGTTTTTAAATCACATATATGAACATAAATAAAAATACATCAAAACCAAATTGACATCCCCCACAACTTTAATCCTTTTACAATAAATATTTCAACTTTGTTCTTGGAAGCTAACTCGACCACTGATGCAATAAACAATATGATTACATTTAGAGAAAGGGGAAATTCTATGTTGACATTCACTTCAAGTTAGAATAAGAATATTCCTTTGATTTTGGATGGACGTGCAGTTTTTCTTTTTAATTGTCGCCAATCCTACAACCGAACTTGATACCATGTTACCATTCCAATACAACTAAATATGTATTTTTATAAGGAGTTGTATAATAAAAATTGTAATTTATAAATCTTTTGTGTAAATGATATCGGTAGACTATGGAATAGGAGAACAATATGTAAATTTTATATAACAATATTATAATGAACTAAATTAACCTATGGTGAATTTTATTTCTTAAATGGAAAATTTATAGGTTATGTAAATAAGTATATTATTTTTCTACAAATTCCTATATGTCATGAATCTCTTCATATTATATCAAGTAAAAAATATTAAACATAATGACTATCTAAGTAGTAGATGAATTTAAATAATTATCTTACAAACAATATCAAGATAGACAAAGCAAAACCACTTTCCTTAACCAAATAAAGCAAAATATATATTTATATCTAAACTAGTTTTTTTTATTAGGAAATGAAGTAAAATGATACATGTCGATAAATAAATCCATAATATTTTAATCAGACATTGACAATTTAAACGTTCAAATATGATTGAAAGATAAGATTTTTCTTTTCTTTCACCTCCGACTTTAATCGTCCATTAAGATTTGGTTAATAATCGTCTATTAAGATTTGGTTAATCTATTAATGAAACAAATGTATTTAATATACTTTTATCAAGTTAATATTATTAAGTAATAAAATATTCTTGCTTTTGCAAATATTTTTTAGACAAAATAACATTAGTTGAAATTTTTATAGACAATATATCCTCATTAGTATTTACTTATATATATATATATATATATATATTAATTGACGTCACATATATCATAATGTCTTTAATTATATTTTTGAAAAGTTTATCTGTTAAAATCTGATAAGTTGCGTCACATTTTTTTAGTTAAAGGGTATGACTTTATAATATTTATAATAATAGTTTGGTACTTTAAATAGTAAGGACCATTATGTAAAGAATAAATTCTTAATTAATAATATATAAAGTTTACATATCTCAAACTACATCTATTATCTACAAAGCATACTAGATCTACTATCTAGAAAGCCATTGGTATTTATGATGTTGATTTTAAATTAACACTTTTTCTTGTTTATCCATATAGCAGGAAGACTAAGCCCTAAGAAAACTATACACCTTCACTAAAATTCATTGTTGTCACATTTATTATTGGTTTCACTAAGCTAGTATATAGTTCACTGTCTCTTTCTTCATTAGAAAAAATATCAAATTATATCTTCTTTGGATAATTATTGATATTTAATTTTTTTTTCTATTTCTCTTACTTGATACTACTCTCGTATTTACTTTTTGATTAATGCTTTAAGAAAGAAAATCTTTCACAAGATAAATTGTGTGAAGAATGATTGCGTTTTATTTAAACTTTTGGAAATTTTGGTTTTGAGTTCTTGTAATTTTCTTTTCTCATTATTGCTATATTTTTTTTGTTGTGTTTGTTATTTGTTTTTTTTTTCTTGAATAATGTATTTTGCACTTTGCTTAATTACTATGAATAATTGTAGGGGTTAAACTCATCATATTATGTTTCTTGTTTATTAAGTGATCACCTAATATATTACTAGATTCTTAGTTTGTACACTTTGATAAACATAATTTTACTTTAACTAAGGAAATGGAAATTTTGACATTGTTGGATAATATAAAGTACCAAACAAAAATTGTCAATTAATTACAAAATCACTATCAACAATATTATAAAAATCAACAAATTTATCATACAAAATAGTACGTTATTAGATGATAATATAACACTGTTTTAGATTATCAATGCATAATTTATTTTCTCAACAACAAATTTTTTTAATTCTGCACGATATAAAAAAGTTAAAAATTATAAAATTATTTAATTTTTTACATTAAGGATATAATCGTCATTGACTAGATACACGGAGGTGCATGGAGAAAGTAAGGAGGTGGAGGAAGAATGCGTTCTGATGGGTTTAACATGGACCACAGGCAAACCCAGAAGAAGCCCCTTGTGAATTGAACACACCTTTTTGTGTGTTGTTGCCCTCAAACAATTACACAAACCTGTGCTAAATGCTAAATCAAGCGACGACGACGGTGGAAGTCGTATCGTGTTCTCCTCCATTCACTGTAAGCCTCTCTCTCTCTCTTCACTTTTCATTCTTTTTATTTTTTCCTTTTATTATTATTCCAAACTCAATGCAATTCCAAGCAAAACTTAAGCCATGCAGATCTCTTCTCACCTTCTTCCCCTCCCTCTCCCCTCTCCTCTTTCTCTCTCTGGGCTCCCCAATTCCTGTGGGGCCCCACCCCTTCTTCTCTGTGGGTGTTTTTTTCTGATGTCCCACTTGCTCCCCTGTGCTCAATTCGCCCAAAGATTTCATCTTTTTTGCTGGGGTGCGGATGGTTTTGCGTGATTCACTCTTTGCTCTGTGTTTCTGGTGTTGAGTGGCGATTCGGGATTGTGGGGTTTTTGTTTTTGAGGAAAAAACGATGGTGCCTGTAATGCAATTGATTGTTGGAGCTGATTGTTGAAGTGATTGTGTTGAGTGTTGTGGAATGGGAAGGGTTGTTTGTTGAGTTGCCTTGAGGTTGAGCCTTGTGGGCGAATGTGCTGTGTTTGTTTTGAGTGGGATAGGTTGTGCCTTGTGTTTGTGGAAGTTAAGGTTCAAGGAGGAATTGTGGTGTTTATTTGGTTTAGGAGGTTGGAATGGGATGATAGAAAGATGGAACTTTTGAAATTCTGGACTAGCAGTTGAGAAGTGTTATGGGGAATGGAGTTTGTTTTTGAATTGGAAAATGATATGAAGTTCAAGGAAGATCAGAATATATGGATTGAGGATACTGGGTTTTGATAAACTAAGGAGAAAATAAATTAGTTTTCTGACTGTGCTTTTTGAGTGGGACCCAGAGAGTTTGAAGTTATTTTTAAGAGCCTGCTTATTGTTTTCTTCTTGAACAAGGTTGTTGCCTTCTGTGGTTCCAATGAAAGTAAAATTATTGATGTAGAATTTTAACTTTTATGTTTTGTGTGGACTTGACGGCTATTTTGCTTTTAGTGATCATTATATTGAATTCTTGCTATTTTAGGTATGACCCTATTGTCCTTAAAGTAAAAAGAACAATGTTTTGAATCTGTTGGATGATCCCATGACTTCATGTTGGTTGTAATATTTCATGTGTTGTATATCACTAACATGTTAATATTGTTGCATACCACTAGCAGCATCAATACGGTGTTCTGTCAAATATCGCATTCTCTGTTAATATTGTGTTTTGCCGCATATCACTAACTGCTTGAATATTGTGTTTTGTCAGATTTCTGCTTTGGCATTTTTCCCTTAAAATGCTGTTCATACAGGGAAAGAGAACTTTGTACCTCACTGAAGCAAGAATAGATGGCAGACAAAGTTGAGGTGTATCCGTTACTTGCTTTAGATAACAGGAATGATCAATCCCTAAAATCTGCAATATAAATCCTTCAATTCCTGGTAAATGAAGTTCATATATATTTATATATCATTTGTGATGTCATTCCTTAATTGAGTTGGTAAATGCTAACTTCTGCCAGGTTTCATTCTAGGACATCCTTCTGATTATTCCAATGTATTAAGTTATGAAAATATTTTGCTTGTGGGGCTTTGAGGTTTTGGGTTTATAATTTGGAATTTTGTGGTTTCTAAGTAATAATCCTTAGGATTTAGGCTTTATTCCTTTGATGTACTGATCAAGTTTTAGCTTCTTTGGTCCTTTTTCGTTTTGATGAGTTTGGACTTTTCCAACCACTGCATGACTCTGATGTAAACTTTGTTTTATTAAATAAATTAAGAAAATTTTGAAGACCATGTTTCTTATTTCACTTCTTTCTTGGATGTTTGTAGTTAGTCATTGTAATGGAAGTTGGAGCAGTGGACCCTTATACAACTAATCCAGGTCCAATTGATGGTTCAGTTCTGTATGACCAAGACAAGCATGTCTCTACAGCAGTATGGGATGGACAGGTGCTGTTTGCTAGTTGAGAAGCCTTTCTGCCTCATCTTTTTTTTACATTTTTTTCTAAAAAATCTTGTCTGTATCTTGATTATTTATATAAATTTTCTCCCATTAATGTATTAGCAGGAGCGTGGTGCCCTCAGATGTCATGAACATACCTCTAAGCTTGATCAGTGGACCCTTACTCATAAACAGGTTGAATTGGTAGAGAAGGCAGGATTTGGATACCTAAGGTCAATCCCAGCTATTAGTCTAGACAATCCACTTATCTCTGCTCTAGTTGAAAGGTGGAGAAGGGAAACAAACACATTTCATTTGAATGTTGGTGAAATGACAGTAACCCTTAAAGATGTTGCGCTCTTGCTTGGGCTAGCTATTGATGGTGAACCTGTAATTGGTATTACCTATACAGCATGCAGTTCTGTTTGTGAAAAGTATCTTGGTAGATCACCAGAATCTGGTTACACAAGTGGTGGAATGGTGAAGCTAAGTTGGTTGAAAGAGTTCTTCTCTCGCTGTCCCGAAGATGCTCCAATCGAAGTGATTGAGCAGCATACTCGTGCATATCTTCTCTATCTTGTTGGTAGCACCATATTCTCCACAACTACAGGGAACAAAGTCCCTGTAATGTATTTGCCATTATTTGAGAATTTTGCTAGATGTGGGCAATATGCCTGGGGTGCTGCAGCATTGGCTTTCTTGTACAGAGCACTGGGCAATGCCTCACTAAAAACTCAAAGTACCATTAGTGGCTGTTTAACACTACTTCAGGTAATTTATATAAGTGTGCTTCACTTCTTTTTAACTCCTCTCTTTAACTCTTCATTTTCCTTCAAAGTGCAGTTTTACTTTCTCTCAAGTGTTAATAGTTTGTTATGTATTTGCAGTGTTGGAGTTACTTTCACCTAAATATTGGACGACCAAAGCTCAGTCTTGAACTGATGCATGACCGATTTCCCTTTGTGCTTAGATGGAAAGGAAAACAAAGTGGCCCAACTGCAAATCGTGATGTAGTTTTCTATCGGAAGTCTCTGGATTCCCTAAAACCATGTGACGTAAGTCTTATTTGCATTTGTATGTTTAATACTGATCTTGAAATCTTCTGATTATGTTAAAGTAGAATCTAGTTGAACTGATGTAAATGTACAGGTGGAGTGGCTCCCATATCGAAACATGGACAGCATGGTAATTCCAGAACATATCAAAAGCACTTTAATTCTTGGGAGGTCAAAGACAATGCTGATATGCTTCGACAAGGCCGAAAGACATCTTCCAAATCGATGCTTAAGGCAATATGGCATGCTGCAATCTATTCCAGATGATGTGGAGCGGTGGGAGAGGAAGAGTAGAGGAGTTGATGGTGGTGTTGATTTATCGGGGAAAATGGAATCCGAGCTTAATGAGTGGATGGACCGTCAGGTGCATATTGTTGACGGGGATGAGGGTGTAGATGAAAGTGAGTACATGGAATGGTATCTAAGAATTACTCGCAAGTTCATCGGAAGGCCTATTTCTCTGTCAACCGAGTTCCAGAGAACGGTAAGGATATGTTTCATGAATTTGGTTTAATATCTTATAGCAACTATGGATTAAGTTTGAAATGCTTTTTAAAGAAAATAAACAAATGTTTGCAGAATGCTGGTCTGAGGGATATTGCACACATAGCGGATACCTTTTCAACAAAAGGGTTAGATCCTCAACAAATTGAATCTATATCAAAGATAAGATACATTGCACATGAATGTCTGAGAGACCAAATTGGTGGTCCAGTCATGGCCTCAGGGAGCCCTCAAGTTGAACTAGGTAAAAGGGTCAGAGGGAAGGAGAGGGTTAGAAGAAAAGGAGGAGTGGGGAAACGAATGCGAAAAGACGGTGTGGTTCATTATAACACCGTTAGTGAGGATGAACAACCTCAGTATTATGGCACTGCTATTGAGGTTAGCCAATTACATCTTAGTCACATTGAAAGAGAGCTGGATCATGCACAGTTATGTACTGTAGACAATGCAGTCAGCGTTGTCCAGTTGATTCATGCAGATGCTGATGGCGAAAACATGCAGCTCTGTGATACACACATTGATGTTGATGAATCAGAGCTAGGGTACACTGCAGGTGAAGAAAATAATGAAGAGCCAGATGATGTAGCTGCCGAATTTAGCCATGAAGAACTAAAGCACAGAGGTGGTGAAGAAGAAATAAAGCAAGAGCTTAATCATTTGACTGGTGAGGAAAACATGGAGGAGCTGAATGCAGCCAATGAAATTCACATGGTGCAACCTTCTGATAGTATGGTGATTGATAATTCACACCTTTGTGTTGTTAGTCATGATGATATTGATGATACGCTTCCGGATACTGCTGCTGAGTTTGATCACTCCCAACTTGGTGACTCAAGTTTGGTCCATCAACAACAAACTGACAATCTTGTTCATTCTAAGCTTTCACATATTAACCCTGAAAGTGAACTTTCAACTGCTAAAGCAGCAATGGAAGTGTCTCAACATTCTTCTCTTGAAACTCATGAGGATATTTCACAGAATGGTGATTGTAGTGTTGCTGTATAGGGTACATACCTTACCATATTGTAGAGAAGCAAAATTTTTTAGGCTGACTCAATTTAAAGGTGTTATATCGTGCCTTGTATAATTATTTATATTCATTTTTTGATGCATAGCTTGCACTTCCTTCTATGCTTGTGAATTAAGGTGCATGAAATGCAACTTAATTCTCACGGCATCATTAATACCATAGTAGAAACTATGACCATGCATCTAGCATTAGATATGGTAAATTTGTACTTTATGTTAATCTTAACCATAGTTTAGTGCCATGGCAAGGTAAGATGGGATTAGTGTGATTATGCAGTATCAGTAGTGTATATCATATAAAAATCCCTGATTCCTGGAACTCAAAGGTTGTCAACAGTGAAGGAAAGAAAGGGTTACAAAGGTTGTCTTCCAAAATCTGTTTTACTCATTAAAATATAAAAAAGTTATGTTTAACAAGATTCTCTTAAAGAGCATTTTTTTTTTTTTTGGATTTTGTAAATATGGAATGTGATTTCCAAAAGTGAGACCAACCATTCAAGCTAAGTGTATCCCGAGGAGTAAATCAAGAAATTTGGGGATCTGCTGATAAATTGTACTTTTACCTTTGTTTGGATTAGAGAATAAAAAATTAAAAAAATAAAATAAAATAAGAAGTGATATTATTTGGAAACCATTTCAAATAGAAAACAATTAATATAATTAATAAATTAACATGTGGAGAGACAAGATTCTAATTATGTCTAAAAAAACACTAATTATAGTCATCCAAGTAAAAAAAAAAAAATAACAAGTAAACATGAGTTAAATTACAATAATTTAGATTAAAAATGAAAAATAAATAATAGAAGGAGTCTTGTTTATTCGAAGGACTTCCATAATTCATCAAAGATTCGTATAAATATATTATTTTCTTTGGTAGACTTTTTCAAAACCTTGGCAGTCTTAAAGTGTTAAGTCTGATTTTCTAAATACAACCTTGAATTTTATTAAGCACATAACTAGATTTTGACTTCGTTCGTAACCCAATATGTTCATCACTAATTGGAGGGTCTTCATCAAAATTTTAAGTCTAGACTAAATATATCCTTCACCATCATTCCTGATGATTGTACTTGTTGATATAAATTAATAAGTATTTTTTTTTATCTCATGTGAATAATAAATATCAATAACATTGTTTAATGTGAATCACGTATAGCATCAATTTCAGACGTTCCTTCTCACAACAAAACTCTCTAACGTGCAAAGGATTGTAGGTACAACTTGTCAATTTCTTTTTCTTCTTCTGCATTAATATTTATTTATTTTTTCATATTGTAGAAGCAAAATAGTTCAAGTTTCCTTGTACAAATAAAAATTCCTTCAATTCAAGTTTTGTTAATTAAAAGAAATATATTTATTTCCATAAATATATTAAAATAAATGACACGTGAGAAATATATTTAGGCAAGAATATTAAACCATAATTACCTTGTTCCATACTTCAAAATATTAAACCATAATTTAACTTATTTAGTCCACCTTTAAACAATTTTAAAATATTAAACCAAACTCTATAATTTTAATTCCTAATTTTGACTATTTCCCCCTAGTTTAAAATATTAAACCCTAATTTAAAATTGCAATATCTACTTTAAAAATATTAAATCCTATTTCACATTTTAAATTCATACTTTAATCTTAATTTAAAAATATAGTCTCTAATTTTAAATTTAACTTCCTATTTTAAAATATTAAACTTATACTTTCTAATTTATCTTGGTTAATGGTAAAGATATAGAAATCTACTAAAAAAATTTATTCACTATACATTGAAATATTAAAGTTAGTTGTTCAAAATTTAACCTCTATTTTAAAAATATTAAACCCTATCTCATATTTTAAATCTATACTTTAAAAATATTAAATCTTAATTTAAAAATATGATTCCTAATTTTATATTTAATATCTTATTTTAAAATATTAAATTTGCATTTTAATTGATCTAGAGATAACCACGATAAGAACACAATAGTATAAGAGGGAGGGAGACAGATAACAAGAAGTAAATTTCATATAATGTAATATGTGGTTAGTCTTGAGTTTGCATTATGCATGTATACTTTGGTAGTGTGGTGATCAATGTTATCAAAGTCTTCATAATATTCTAGTACTTTTGCATACACTAGATTAATTAATACTTTTTTAATGTGGTAACTTGAATAATTAATATTATTTTTACAAGATCTAAAAGGGTATCACAATTTCTCTTAGATGTCGTATCAATAACCTCTCTATCTCTAGCCTTGTCCATTTTGATTTCCAGACTTTAGTCTCCAGTCTTATGCCAAAAAGGGGGAGGTACCCGCAAAAGGCCCATGGAAGCCAAAGTTAATCTTCAAATGTCAGAATTTATGAGTTGAAAGGTAATAAAGGGTCTCTCTTTCTCCTCACATACTCTGGTTATTTATAGTTGTTTTTAAGATATGATTGATTTGATAAGTAATGATTTCCTCTGTTGATTGTCAAAAATGTGACTAATGGTGACATTCGGTTGACTGAGAACCCATCCTTTGTTGAGAACATCTTGGTCACGTAGTACACTGTATTCGGTGTACGACTGACTAAGAATCCATCCTTGGCTGAGAACATCTTGACTGTGTAGTACAAATATAATGAAGAATATTAACAAGTGATGTGTCTACACAACCAGATGAAGAGAATACTTGTGTTTTATATCCTTTGTGCATGATATCTTATATATGAAAAGTGTGAATATAGTAGCTCTACCACTTTCTCATCATCATTTAGAAAATGTATTCTATCTTGTTAGTGAATCATTTATGATGGTTGTTCTTCATTTATGTGAATAAATAATAATGAATAAATAATCAACACATATATAAAATGAGTGATATTCAACATAGTCTTTCTCTTTATTTTTTTTATGTGACATCCACCTCAATCAAAACTTAAAATGACTAAGATAAATGTTAAAATATTTTAGAAAAAAATCTAAGATATTGTAATGTCTTAGTTCTCACCAATTTAAACTTTTGAATTTGAATTGTTTGTAATAAGTTATCGGGTTTCAGACTATGTCAACTTGATTTTTCACTCAATATTAAAGTTGACATGATTGAAAAGAATATTGGCCACAAAGGCATCAGTCTACATCTCAATATGAACACATATACTCAAAAATATCGTTGTAAATATAAGAAAAGTTTAATCAATTAAACACGTGAAGTCAATTATTGGATGGATATGACCAGAAATAGATATTTCAATAAAATGTCTGCTTAGTTAAGATAAAAAATATACACTTATTACAATATAACCTTCGTTCATGTTTGTGAAGCAAAAAAATATGGTTTGAAGGACGATAATCATATTATATGTAGTTAACATTAGTATTAAAAATTGTCTTTAATAATAAATAATTCATACAAGGTTAAAAACAATAATATAATGTATCAATGGACTAAAATTTTTATATTTTTTCTTTTTATCAAGTGCATTGTCATTTGTTAGCTTATCCCTACCATAAACTTGAAGATAAGCACTTGATATAATATATACTTACATTTATAAATGTATTAATCAGTTGAAATATCAAACTATGCAAAAGAAAACAAGCTTAAGTATTGCTCTTAACATTAAAATTTTATAAAGCAATTCAATACATGAGTACAATTATTCTTGCACCAATCATTAGAAAGAAAATTTTTACTATGTGTACGTGTCACATAAGAAATACCAACATCGTCTTTACAATTTGAATACCTAGAATAGTTTAATAAAATTTAACAAAATCAACATTCAAATTAAATCAAAGTAATTTAAATTAAGTTTTACCAACAATTATGATATAAATTAAAGTACACCCTTTTCAAGTGTTTAAATGATTATTGATTGAGCATGAATTTAACAATAAATAATCTATAGGGATTTTCAAACTTGCAAAATTTAATAAATTACTTGTTGAGGTTAACTTTTATACCTTGATTTAATTATAAATTACTTTGTATAGTAAGAATGTTAATTTTAATAATTATTCTAAAACTAATAGTTATGATTTATTCTAAGTTTTTTTTTTAATAAAAGGTAAATATGTTAATCATCATTATTGAGCTATGAAATCTTAATTATGTTGTCACCTTATAGTCTAATGATTATTTGGAGCATGTTTAAAAGGGTATAAAAACAATGAAAAAAAATTGAAGGACTAAATTATATTCTTGCAAACAAAATATGATATTCGGTATTTAGATAGTGTATATTCCTACGAAGTTATCCTTAATATTTTCTAACATAACATCAAACAAAAGAAAGCATGTCTATCAATCAAATCCATGCAATTAATTATCGATCCAACTATTCCTTTCATCAAATATATGAGAAATCTCAAACATCATTTGAGAATATAAAAGAAGATATTGTATTTATCTTCCTCAAATACATCAAGCCATTCTGAAAATAATTTTGGAAGTTTCGATGATAATTCCCTTTAATGTCTTGTTCAATAGCAATAATAATAAATTCTCTTTTGTTATCCTACATACACCAATAATTACAATTATTAAATAAATTTAAGTAAAATCAATTTATAGTATACAATTGAATTTAAATTATTTTATAAATTAATTTTTTGAAATTGAATTAAACATAAATACATTTATTAAAATTATTAGAGTAATTGAATTTTAATAAAGTTTATTGAATCTCATATTCAAGTTTAGTCCTAAACTTACTTATGTACACAAGCTACACTTAAATGAATATTATTTTTCAATGTAAAATAAAATTTCCATACTAATATTTTTATTGATCCTACAGACCACACAAAAAAAAAAAATATCAAAGGATGTAAATAAGATTACTAATATCTTTAATAAACATAATCTGACACTTAATAATAGATGGAAGTGATACTTATAATTAATTAAATGATATTATTTTATTTTTCTTAAAAAACTTTTGAATTCAAAATTTATTTTTCTGATAGAGTATCGTAGTGTAATTAATGAAAAGAATAAATATATTTTCAGTGCTTGTAAAATCTAGGAGCTTTAATTTTGGTTTTTATAATTGTTTTATTTAGTTTTATTTTATTTATTTTTATCATTAAAATTGGAAGGATGAAAAATGGGAAAAAGAATAACTATTTTTAAAGACTTGTATTAGTAACGAAGAATTTGACTAAGAGGATAAAGATGAACAAATAATTTACAGTTTAATATTTTGTTTAGAAGGATGGAAAAGACTAATTTAGCGACTCTGATTCAAAGAGAAAATTCTATAATCTTTATTCTAGTTATTTCACCTCTACATAAAAATTGAAGATAAGAGTGAAGAAAAAAAAGAAAAAAAGAAGAGAGCACATTATTTTTAATACTTTCTTTTTTGGAGAGATAAATAAGAAAGTAGCTTTTAGAAAGAAAATGATCATTTTACCCATATTATTGTATATAAGTATTTTCTTAATAAAAAAATTATATTATTTCGTGTACTTTTAACCTTTTTTTTTCTATTTTAGAATAAGACTTCGAGTTTGGATTTTAAAAAATATAATTCAGAAAGGAATATTACTAAAATTAATCAATTATATTTTAGTAAGGTTTAACTACTTTAATTTTAGTTTTATTATTCATTTATTTAATTTAGTTATATTATTAATAAATGATTTATATCTCAATTTTAAAAATATAACATATAACTAATTATCAATAGAATTGTTAACTGCTATTGAAAGTCTTAATTTAAACATATTTTAAATTTGAAAGAATTAATTGAAGTTTCAAAAGATCATGGTTGTATACTTGAAAGTGAGAGTTTCTATCAATAAAAAGCAAAAATTCAACTAAATAAATCAATAATAAAAAAAAACATGAAAATAAAACAAAAAAATGTGAAAACACGTGCATCGTTTGCATATTCAACTTTCGAACCAACACGTGCATCAATAGCTGAAGCACTTTCTGTCTTTCTTCCTTCCAATCTCCAATTCAACTTCGATACGCAAATCCATTTTCATATTAATCCTTTCACTTTCTTCAATCATTCAAATTCTCCAATCAACAAGGAACCATCAACGCACAACCATGCCAACAGCTTCCGAACACACTGCACGCAATCGTTTAGCCACCCTCGCAGCTCACTTACTTCCCTCCGCCGACGCCGACTCCGCCGCGATCCACCCGCTCCATCTCTCCGCCGCATCCGGAGCCTCGCCGTCGGCGAACCTCAAGGGTACCCTCACTGTCGTCGATGAGAGGACCGGCAAAAAGTACCAGATCGAGGTTTCCCCAGAAGGCACCGTTAGAGCCTCTGACTTCAAGAAGGTACTGCTGATGCTGATTCATCCTCCTTTTCCGATTTTGTGAAGTGGGGTTTCGCCAATTTTGATCCTTTCGTCTGCTTTGAATCGTTTTGGAGTTGGGGTTGGGGTTGGGGTTGGTTCCTGTTTTTGGGTTTGAGGTGTGTTTTGATGTTGATGTGCTTCTTAGGATAAAGTTGTATTCTGTCGATATGTTTTTGTTTGTTATCTTGACCCTTGAAAGGGGTTTTAATTTGGTGAATTGGGTTATGCTCAATTTTAATCCTTTGTGATTGGGGGTAAATGAACTTTTTGATCTTTTGAAAGTGTTAAGGTTGTCAAATAGGTTCCAAAACTATGAAGATTCCAAACTAATCCTCAAAAATACAAGCCGTTCTATCCAAGTCTCCAAATTTAACTAACTACTATCATTTTGGTTTGTGAACTGAAGTTTGTATTAACACTTTAAGTTATACACTATGCTTGTAACGGTTGGACAAACTTGCTTGACATATCAAAGTTCAAACTTCCAAGGATTTCATTTGAATTTCCTTAGTTTCAGAGACCAAGGTAACAACACATAACAATTTCAACGAAGAACTACATGATTTTTGTGTTTCTTGAATTGTTTGGAATGATTGAATCACCAATTTGGTTTAGGGGTCGGTCGGTTTGGTCACTGACATCAACGTAGGCAAAATGATATATGCAATTATGAATTGTCATACAAGTTTGTCTTTTCAATTTGCTGGTGTCATTTAAGGAGCAAAAATCTTAGTTGGCGTGTCAAATTCCTATATGGCATTCAACTAAGCACACACATATGCCACTTAGTAGGGATAAATTTGACTGGAATTGGATAAATCATTTTTGATGAAATTGAACACCCCTCTCTTTGTCTTCTCCATTGAATTTAAGTACCACTTTTTTCAGCTCCGTTTCGCAGCTCACACCATTATCAATTTCAGCTCAGAAAAAATGTTTCTAGAACATTTCCAGTTCTAAAGGGCATATATACAAGGAATTAAAGAAAACATTTCTGTACTTGGTGGAGAATGAGAATTATAGTGACTGTTAACTATAATTTTGTTACCACGTATTTTTGTGACAACACGGGTAGTTTATTTCTATTGAAAAAATAAAAATCAATAGAATAAATAAATGTGATTTAATATCCTCTAATAATAAAGATATCATCCTAGAGTAATACAAATACGATCTTGATATTTCGGATTATAAAAGTATAATCCTATATCTGTAATTATAAATATATGATTCTTATTTCTGTAATTATAACACTGACCTTATCTGTGAACAAGAAGCAGCAAAACGTGAGCAAGCAATCACTTATACATTGGCTGAACTGGAACCTTTGATTGAATTGTTATCCTTCATTGTGTTAGGCCCATAGAAGAAGACAAGTCCTAGATGTGGCTAAGATTCCTAAGACATGATAGGTTAATGTTAGAAGAAAGAAGAATTAGTTACATCAGTTAGTTAGTAGTCATGTTTGGAGTATAAGGATGTGTTGTACAAATAAATACCCAAGTGAGTTGTTTGTACGAGTTAGTTTTGGATTCTTTGATTGTAATTGGCAGAAAGTCTCTTTCTCTGTCCAGAGTGTTAACTCTGGGGAACTCTTGAAGTTCTATCTTTTCATTTCAATAAACTTCTTGTGCTTTCCCAAATCTCTCTACCTTCTCCTATTTTCTCTCCCTAATTCTTTCAGTTCCTAAACACTGCCAAGAACATAAAGCCCAAGAACATAAGCCGTGGCCAATTTCAACCAGCACCCCACTGTGGTGTTCCCCGCTGAAATTTTGGATTAGGGTTTATGTGTTTTTGAGAAAACTTGGCATAGTTTTGTTGATGTGTAAGTAATTGCTTGCTCCTTGTTTTAATTCTTTTTGGTTGTAGGTCAGGTGGATTAATCTTAGTACTCAACTGAATACCACTGTGAAAGTTTTTTTATTCCCTATATACGTGCCCTCAGAATTGGAAATTTTGTAGAAATGTTTTTCCCGAGCTCTCATTTTTCAAGGAGGACAAAAATGGTATGAATAGTGGAGACAAGGTGAAAAAAATAGATATTAAATGGAGAAGACAAAGAGAGGCAAGGCCGGCCAGGGACCTAATGCAAACTTTGGAAGAGATTTTTCTACTTTAAATGAGAGCTGTATGTTGGGTCATTTTGTCAACATGTTTGACCTTTTCTGCTTTGAGAAACTATTGGCAAAAATAGTTTTTTGATGGGGAGCCTAGGGTTTGAGTGTTAGTGGCCCTGGTCTTGTGCTGGTCCTGAAGAGAGAAGGGGTCAATTCCATCAAAATGGTTTATCAAATTTTCAGTCAATTTGGTCCTCTTATGTGGCATGCACTCTTGGATGTCATGCAAACACTTAACGTGCCAACTCAGTTTCTATGACAATGTTACACGACACCGACTAGTTGATGGATTAAATTGATTGATAATTTACAATTTCAGAGGTTATTTTGCCTTTTTCGTAATGTCAGGGTTTATTACTTGACTGCTTTAATTTCAAGGATCAAATTGGGGATGCACTCATTTGGCATTAGGGACTTTCTCTTTTGTAATTGAGAGGATGCAAAGCGACCAAACTCCAAAAGTTTTCTTTTTGTTATTTAACTTTATCTCCTATTTTTAAAAGTTTGTATAGAAAACCGTAAAACCAGATAAGAAAAGAAGTTGTTTTTCATTGATTCTTATGCAAGTTTTTGAAAATAGGAAATAAAATGGAAGCATGGTGACATTTTATGATTAAAAGTAAAAACTAAAAATGAAAAAAGTTTTCACAACCAAACAACTCTGAAGCTAAGGTATTTTTCTTTTGTAAGTATTTTATTCAGATTTTATAGTGACACTGAAATTGTAGATATGGTGGTTTGTAAGTAATTGTAATGATGTTTATGTATGTTAATTCTTAGTATTAGATTATAGGGTTTTTTACATTTTGATCTCTAGATATCAACTGGGAAAAATGACAAGGGACTCAAGCTTTATGATCCTGGCTACTTGAACACCGCTCCAGTCATTTCAAGGATTTCTTACATTGATGGTGATGCGGGAATCCTTAGATACAGAGGATATCCGATTGAGGAATTGGCGGAGAAAAGCACCTTTACAGAAGTGTCATATCTAATAAGTGAGTGTTGTTTAGTAGTTTTCTTGCACGTGCATGGGACTTTTACGTCCATTGTTTATGATAAGTTAGTGGATTTTTCTTTTCACATATGATTAGCTGAGATTCTAATTTTATATCACCAAAGATGCATAGATGTAGGGTCCTTATTAATAAATCCAGGCTTCAATTTATGCACTACGTATATGTTTTTAGTATTGGTTAACACTATCTTGCTCTGTCATTTTAGTGTATGGAAATTTGCCTTCTGAAAGTCTGTTAGCAGCATGGGAGTTCAACATATCTCAGCATTCAGCTGTACCACAAGGAGTTTTGGTGAGCTTTTCTGCTATCAAATAACTTACTATTATTGGTTTAAGGACCCAGATTCTTATCTGGCAACCTTTGTTTCAGTCAGTAATCACTTGTAGATTCGTAAGCAAATCACATCTTTTGTATTATTACTTAAAATTTAATATTGCAATTGTATTTTACATTGTCTTAAAACTGTGGTAGCTCTTTTCATTTTTATCTATTGATTAGAATTTAGAATGAACAAGTGATTCAAAGCTATGTTAATCGATTCAAAGCTATATTAATCAATCGGAGTACATTAAGCAGTAAGTTCATGCACATAGAAATACTCTTCATATAGTTCATACATCATGAAGTCTTAACTCGCACTTTAGTATTGTATGTCTCTATTATCTTTCTCACTCGAAGATGCATGCTAGCAATGCTTTTAAGGAGAAAATTGAGAATCATACTAATCATTTTTGTTATCTCACTTGATTGGATAGTTGATAAATGTTAGGGGTGGTTTTATGTATCAGTATTATTATTGTTCAGTTTTTATGTTACAAATATTCCTTTTTTTACCAGACTGGTTTGTGTTCTAAGATATAAGCCTGGGAATTTCTTATGCAAGCACTCTACATAGTTTTTTGTCATGATTATTTAAAGGAGAGTAATCAGGTTGTTAATTTCTTTTAGAAGTACGAGTGTATTAAGCTAACAGCACCAGTATTTATTTCTTTTGTAGGATATAATACAAGCAATGCCTCATGATGCACATCCGATGGGTATGCTTGTTAATGCCATGAGCGCTTTGTCTGTTTATCATCCTGATGCAAACCCTGCTCTCAAAGTAAGTAACACAAACTTCGGCCAAGTTCAAGTTACTGAACTTTTAATCTGCTTAGCGTTGATGCATAAATGGAACTTTGTAAACCTTACTTTTGTAATGGAAACATGTTAATTGTTTTGATAGTGATTTTCAAGGGAGATCATGTTTTCCTATGCCTTAGTTCAGTATATATGTGTGCAGAGTAGTAGTCTGTTATTTAGGGTTCAGCATGTTACTGCCTTCTTGTATTTGATTCAGCTTTGATTATTTCTTTAACACTTTTTATATTTTAACGTAGGGTCTTGATATCTACAATTCAAAACAAGTGAGAGACAAGCAAATAGCACGGATTATTGGAAAGGTTTACTTGTTGAGTTGTCTTTATTCTTCTTAATTATCTGTCCATGATATATGTAATAAGTGATTCAATTATTCTGAATATTTTTCATGCTTATTGGTTATTTTCTGAATTTTTGTGAAATATTAATTCAATTCAATTCTTAGTTGCAAGCTGTCCAAGTGCTTTGTTGCCTCATCATTTTTATACATTGACTGCAGATAACGACAATTGCTGCTGCGATTAATCTTAGATTGGCGGGAAGACCGCCAGTGCTTCCGTCTGACAAACTTTCTTACACAGAGAATTTCCTATACATGCTAGATTCTTTGTATGTCTTACTGTGTGAAGTCCAATTGATATTTGGATCAACCTGAAGTTGTTTCTTGTGTGAAGTTATTTTTTTTGGTCTGAGCTTCATGATGATTTTCTCCATTATTTGTGTTTTCAGTGGCAATCGATCATATAAACCTAATCCTCGGCTAACTCGAGCACTAGATATTATCTTCATCCTGCATGCAGAACATGAAATGAATTGTTCTACATCTGCAGTGCGACACCTCTCATCAAGGTAGAATCTTACTACTTAAGCATGAGAGTTCTGCAAATCAAATTTACCAACTCTTCTTCTAACTAGTCACAAGTGACACAATTTGGTCTTAGTAGCAATTTTCCAAGTACAAGGAAGTAACCTATCCCGTATCATGTTGCCTTATTTTCACCTTGCAGTGGTGTTGATGTATTTACTGCTGTTGCTGGGGCTATTGGAGCTCTATATGGACCTCTTCATGGTGGAGCCAATGAGGTAATGTAAAAACGGAAAGCAAATAGAGTAGAATTCTATCTAACCTTTGTATTAAGTAGAAACCACAGGTGACATCTTCATGGCTTAGGATGTTCTCGTGATTATTTATCTATTACTTACGTAAATACGGAAAGAAAGTAAAGTAGAAATCTAAACTTTGATTATACTCGTTAGACTATGCTAATGTAACTTTTTTGTTATGCAGGCTGTCCTCAAAATGTTGAGTGAAATTGGAACTGTTGAGAACATTCCAGCGTTTATTGAGGGTGTTAAAGCCAGGTGGCTATTACTTTCTTCTTTCTTGTATCTTTGCGTTTTCCCTATCTGTGAAGAATGGTGATGGTGTAATGACTTGCTCTTTTGTGACTCCTATTTTTTGGGTCTAGGGTTTAGGATTTGATATTATTGTCTGGTGTGTTTCTTTCTCCAGGAAACGAAAGCTCAGTGGTTTTGGACATCGTGTGTACAAAAATTATGATCCAAGAGCAAAGGTCTTAAGAAAACTGACAGAGGAAGTGTTTTCCATTGTTGGCCGGGATCCTCTTATAGAGGTGTTTATCCATTTTCTGTTATCTGTTTGTGTTATTGTGTATCTGTTGTATATTCCTTAAACTGTGTATGCTATTCATAAGGCCTATGATTTGACTGCGAATACAACATCAAAATATTTTGAAAGTTTTTTTATATTATTTTGAGACATTTTTAAAAACATATGTTGCAAACTATTTTGTATATATATGTGTACAATTATTTGAATTTAATTCTATGATAATTCAGTCAAATTCTTTGAACTTGTTACCGGAAAAGTTCTTATGCTTAATGAATGCCGATTATTTCAATAAATTTAGTTTGAATGCGGAAGTTTCATCTGAAATGATTTGATTGTGCAGATTGCAGTGGCCTTGGAGAAGATTGCACTGTCTGATGAGTATTTCATCAAGAGGAAGTTATATCCAAATGTTGACTTCTACTCTGGATTAATTTATAGGTAACCTATTATCACATCTACTTTTTGTGTGACCACAGAGGATAACATATGTTACTCCTCCCAGATTATTTGACTAGGATTGAGCTGTTGTTTTTGTGCCATCAGGGCCATGGGGTTTCAACCTGAGTTTTTCACTATTTTATTTGCCATCCCTCGAATGGCTGGCTACTTGGCACATTGGCGAGAGTCCTTGGATGATCCTGATACAAAGATTATGAGACCTCAGCAGGTTATTTCCTTTCTTTAAATCATTTATCTGGTTATATCCTGATCCTGTTCTTCCTTATTGGCATAATCATTTCTGTTAATTCTGATATGCTTGTATGAATGTGTTGTTATGAACCATTCAGTATCATTGAAAATGGTTACCTAGTTGTATCACATTGAGGCTGGATTATATAATGGAAAATATTTGTTAATACATCATAGTAAACCATCACATTGGCTATGGTATTAGGCTTGATGTGGGGGTGGAAATGACTGAAGCAGGGTTACTTTTGGATTCATGGTAGTTAGTTTTCTGCAACATTTCACATGGCAGGCATTCCATTTGGCAGTTAAAACAAATATCACAGTATTTTGCTGTGGATTTTTTGGTAGTTGCAAATGTCACCATTTTACAGGTTTTGGTTTTTTGAACTACTATTATTATGACTGATTTGAACTATGTGTTATGTTCCAGGTTTATGTTGGGGAGTGGTTAAGGCATTATGCACCAATCAATCAAAGGACTGTATCAAGTAACACTGATAAACTTGGTCAATTGGCAGTATCAAATGCCTCAAAGAGGAGACTTGCTGGATCTGGGGCCTAACTTGGATTTACTAGTGAAACTGCCAATTGATCAATAAAATCCAGCTCCAGAAAAAATATTCTTTTTCTGGTATATAAAAGTATAATGGTTTGTTTATATGTAAAACTATGGCACCATAAATAAAATCATTAAATCAAAATGGACTATGGTGTTAGTGTTTTTTTTTTTTCTTGTAATTTTTCTACCTGAATAAAACTCTTTGTATTTACAATGCCATATATAATTTTGAAATCTCAGTCTCAATATACTGAATTTGGAACAGATGGATGGAGAGGCCAAGAAAGACTACAGGTTAAATCGTTATGAATGATTTATATATCACTAATTGGTTTATACACATGATCTATTATATAATATTAGTAAAGTAAAACTAAAGGAAAAGACTTATTTTCTTTATTATTTATGACCTTTTTAATTTTGATTACTTAAATTTACTTTTGTATGATGAAAAAAATATCTTAAATTTTGTGACAACTATGGATGACTAAAAAAAAAAATACTGGATAATTATTTGTGATTCAAATTTTAGTTTTATAATAAACTTTGGTTGTGTTTGTGTCTTTTACTACTGATACAAACTTAAAACTCCAAAAAATTGAACCAGGTGAAAGGACAGCTTTTTTTTTTTTTTGAAAAATAATTAATTTTTAAATATTTTTTATAGTTATTTTTTTTATCTTGTAAGTTAAAATTATTGTAATTAATCATGACAAAAAAATAGCTTAACATGTGAATATGTATATTTTTAACTTTAAAATTCAAGTAACGAGAAAGATTAATTCTCTTATCTATTTGAAGTATATATTTTATATTTTTATTTTACTTTTAATTATATTTTTAAAAAATAAATTATCAAATATATACATTTTAATAGCACAATATATAACAAATTATCAAATGTTATAAGCATAAATCTTAGAAATCATGAACTCTTTATGTAACAATTGTTATTAATTTTATTTTCTTAAAAGATATAGAATTATTGAGCGATTGTTTTCTATCAGTAACTAAATTTTATTTATTTTTTGTTTTATTATATAATTTCATGTTAAGTAGTAGAGCTGTGGAAACCTACAGTCTAATCTATTAGACTTAATCTACCTTAACATACATGATAAATGGGTCATATTTGATCTAACTTCCTATTATTAATTGCACGATACGTCAAATAATCAACAAATTCTTACGATATTACAAACATCAAAACATAATGATAAATAAATGTATTATCACATGTTATTGATCTGTGTAAAGAACTTGTTTATATCAAATGCATTCATACTCTGTATTTATTCTTATCTAAACTTGAATTGTATTCTTTTTTGGATTATATGATTTAACATAACTCGGATGATCAATTTGGATGGGATGGAAAACTTATTTTAGAAGGTATTGTTTAAACTTTTCTTAATTTTAACGAAAAAATTTCAATGTTTGTGGATATAAATATGAGTAATATTTAAATTTTTAAATTACTCACGGAGATGAAAATGGATGTGGACACATTCATCTTACCTCACTCTTAAACCTATACCTATTTTAAATTACCAAAACACTTACAATAAACATAAAAACTAATTTTTACTATTTTAGCTTTTGTTATTTGTTTCGATTTATTTCCCAAACCTTTCTTTTATTACGTAATGTTTTTTCTCTATCAATTGCTCGATTTATTTAATATTTATAAAGTTCAATATAATAAAATATGATTTGTATGTAAAATTTAACAGTATAAACTTATTTTTTTTATTTTGAAATTTGTATGTAAGTGTTACTTTTACGAGAATTTTATATACAAATTTTTATTCATATATAATGTTTAGGTAAATTTAAATTACATACAAAATTTTTTATATTGTCCACGAATGTTGACTATATGTAAACTTGATTTTTCTTCTAGTAATAATATGATATGGGTAGATATTTGAGTTTAATAACGTATGCCTTTTAAAAGTAAAATCAAGTATTTTATAAGTGTTTTATCTTATATATATATATATATATATATATATATATATATAGATATATATATATATATATATATATATATATATATATATATATATATATTGAAACTGTGAATGATTTAAATAAATGAGCTTATATTTAAGATGTGTATTTGTAAGTATATAATAGAAATATTTACATTAAAGTTAAGAAAAAAGTTTATCTTATTTTTTTATTTTATTGTTTTATGTATCTTTATGAACTGTCATAATAATGTATTACGCGAAAGTATTCTTTAATAAAACAAAGAAAACAAGATTTTAATTGCTTGAGTCTTCTTTATAGACTCTCTTTTTCTTAATAGATAAAATTTCAGGCTCTAATACAACTGCATTTTCATCAACATGTCAATTACCTATTACCTATAATTCCAACGTTAGCCTTCTCTTCCCTTCCCATAAAAACCTGTGCTTTGGAAACCCTCCTCATTCATTCCCTCGAAATTCGTAAATCAAGATTCAATAATAAATGGCGCTCCAATATCTACAAATATAAACACTACTTTATTAAAAATATAATTACAAAATTATAAAAGATAATTTCATCGAGTACCAACCAAGTTTTAAAATTTCTAATTGATTACTTTTGTTAAAATAAAATTGTCACCTATGTCTAAAGTTTTCACGAGTGTAATTTTTCTCAAATCTCAAATTTTAAAGTTAAGGATAGGAGGAGAATAATATGACTATGCAAGATATTATTGTTTTCTCATTATTAAACTAACTTACACAAGTTTTGATCGCAATCTCATTCTATTATTATAAAGTTGAATTTCTTATGCATGGCTACATTTTTTCTTTCAAGTAAACTATGTATAGGTATGATCGCATGCATAAAATAAAGTCAATTAATAATAAATAGCTACCATAATTATTTTAGAAAATTAACAACCACCCACGTTATTGAAACATAAAATTCAAGCTAACCCTCACATGCTCAAGCTCTAGCGAGATATTTAAACGTTGAAAAACAAACTGGTTTGGCACACTAAGCAGTCGTAACATGTAAAAATTTCAATGCATAATTAAAATATATATTGTTGTTGATAGGTGAGGAAGAGTATATAATTCTTTTATATGGATATAACATTTCATGCAAGTTAACTTAATGGAAGAATAGACAACACCTTTTTGTTAATTTCTTTTAAAACCTTCATCAGAGTAGTAGATTTAATTAGGCAAAAAAAATACTAAAAATAAATTTTAATTAGAGTTATATTTAACGTTTTTAGTGGTTTTAATCTCCACCAAATTCTTACTACTGTCAGCAGTTCTTAATCTTTGTTGTTTTAATCTATTTTCTTTAACACGTATTTTCTGTAATACATATATAAATCCTGAATCAATTGAAAAATAATAAAAGGCAAAGATTTAAAATTTTGATATTTATAATTAAAATAATATTCATAAAAGAAAAAATAAACAAAATCTAGAACTTTAGGATAAAATAATAAAATAATATAAAAGGGAGAAAAAGAGACAAACTTGTGGATAGAGGTGTTGCGTGAAGATAACTTGGAGAATTGTCCCAAGAAAAAAATTTCTCTGCTATTGTTAAATTAACTTGTATTGAAAGAAATCTCCTCTTTAACCGCTTACAATAATGAGAGAGAGAAATTATTTTCATTTTTTATTTGTTAATTCACCAATTATATTGTTTTCATCCTTACTATATTCTACTAATCACAGTATAATTTATAAACAAAAGTTTATTTTTTATATTTAGGTTGCAGTGATTTTAAGTCAAGATAAAAATATTATATGAAAAAAACACATGAAAAAAACTATAACTTTTCAAAAGAGACAGAAATGTAATTGTGATAAAATATAAATAAAATCCTAAGATTATTTGTAGAAGTAAAAATATAGAAAGAAGTGTGACATGAGAGATGGAGATCTCAATCTGCACTTGCACTCGTCACACCCGAACCACATCGCAATTCTGGAAATAAAACTTGAAACAATCAATCGATTGAAAGATGAAGATTCATAAAATTGGGGATAGTTTTCCAAAATTTAGGTATGTAGAAAACAAACTAATAATATATATAAAAAAAGGAAAAGTAAAAAGTAAAGTGAGGAATTTTAATAATAAAAAAAAAAAAACATGAAACTTTACTACGGTTCCTTAAAAAACGTCAACACTTATCCGAAGTTAAAAGATAACTCTTGTAAGTGCATGTCTTCCCGAAAGTTATTAAAACCTTTGTTAATAAACCTCATTAAAATTGATTTTTTTTAGTGAAGATAATTGTCTAAGTTCCAAAAAATTTACGCATGGTTTTACTAATTTATTGATATAAATCAATAGATAAAATATTCAGTTTTGAAGATAATGTCTAATATTTTATAAGGAGCATATGTTTAGCTAGTTATGTGCGGAAGCATTTTGAATTTTTATTAGAGATGAGTTTTTGATGATATATTTTTATTGTTAATTTTGTAGGTAAGATTGTGCAATTTAAATATATGGTTATAGATGTTATTAATCATTTAAGAGGTCTTATAAATTATTTAAAAAATTATAGGAAAAATAATTTTGTAAGTGCATTAGAATCCGAAAAATGACTATTGAAATTAATATAGAGCTCACGTTCAAACAAAAACAAAACTAAGATTCATAAGAATAAAACATTTTTTTGATAATATCACAGTGCTGAAATAACTCATTTACTAGAAGATTCTTCCCACATTAATTATTTTTGTATATATTAAATCAGTCTATTTCTTCTATTAAGAGACTATTAAACAAAGTAAGAATTATTAGTTTATACTAATCTGATTCCTATCTTAATTTTCATTTGAAATCCCATAATCTCTATCTACAATCCTATAAAGAATTAAGAATAGGCAACACTTATTTGTTCCTTCTTTTACGAAAATCGCCCTAAAGCTATAAGTTAGTTTAATGAAAGAATAGGCAACACCTATTTTCTTCATAATAAATTATATTTATGGTTGAATATAGGTAACACCTTTTTTTCTTCATTCTTTTTATGAAAACCTCCATCAGCCAATAAGTTTAGAAGTTAATTGATTCTATTGACTTTATTGTAACTGATCAGAACAAGTTATATATATATATATATATCGAATTTGGTGAAAAGAACTTAGATCTGAGGCTGCACAACATGAGCAAAAATCAGAAAGAAGAAATTGGGAGAAAGTTTGTGGAGAAAGGAAATGTGTGTGTAGAAGGTTCTGAGCAATGTGGCACGGTGAAGATTGTTAACACAGGTGCAACTTTCAATGGTGCTGGTAATGGCTCTACATACAAAGATTGTCAAATTGATATGAAGTCGGATTTTGTGCCATCACCTTCTAAAAGTAAGAAATAACATATGTAGAGATTAATTTTTAGTTATTAATTGAGATGTTAGTTAATTGTGATCAAAATAATCACTAAATTAGATTTTGGTTGCTAAATAACTATAAAATATAAAAGTAATGATTAAATTTAATGATCAATTAAGTCAAATAATTGGTATCTAACATTTAGATATCAATTGAATATAATAGTATAGGTCACTGAAACATTGCTGGCTAATGTTAGATATCAATTATTTGACTTAATTGGTCACTAAATTCAATCATTATATCTATTTTGTAGTTATTTAGCAACCAAAATCTAATTTGGTGACTATTTTGATCACAATTAATTACCATATCAGTTGATAACTAACTATTGATCTCTAAATATCTTTTTTCTTATAGTATCCTAAACCTAGATTAAGAGGTCGAACGCGTGTTATTTAGAAAAATAATTGTGATTTTCTACTAAATTTATAACGCAACTATGTATTTATCAGAATCTTTGCGTATGGGTGGGTATGGGTGGCTTATATACAGAGTACATGGTTGATCTTACATAGTACCATTTGATATAGTCAAATGCTATTTAGGGTCAGACCTGGTTTTATATATATTTCTGAAAGTTAACACAATATCTATTTTGTAGTTTCTATTTTGATGTATATTTTTTTTTCTTTTGCCAATAAAATAGTAGTTTCTGAGAATAAAAAACAATGTAATTTTTAATTCATTAAAAAAATCAGTATATATAGGGCATGATCCCGAATACATAGGAGAGATGACAGTGGTTAGTATCACCAGAGATTTTGTGAGCATAAAATATGAAATGGGGTTGGAATGTTTAGGGCATGAACCAACATTCGATACATATTATTAAATTACTTATTATGTAAATAATAGTACATAGTTATCTCTCAAGTAATTATTATAATAATTTTTGTAGGGAAAAACATAATGCTTTTAGTTACTGTAGTTTTGAAAACAATTGTGTGAAATTGAAGAAATCTACATATTTCTATTTAAAATGTTTAACAACTAAATTCATCCAATTGTTTCAACTTCTAAATAAAAAATAGTTTAAGGATTTGCGCAAGAGGAAGCATACAAAGTTCTGTAAAAAATTCTATCAAATAAAATTAAAGTACTTCAAAAACTTTAAATTAATTATATAAAATCAAGGTAAAATGTTCTAAAATACTAATATGCCTAATTAATATTTTTATCACCCCAATATGAACTTAATAATTCTCTTGTTTTATTTAGTGATGTATCATAACTTTCAACGTCGAATATTTAAAACATATAAAATTGATTTTTTAATCACTAAGTTCAACAATTCAATTTACAACGATATGATTGATAATATTAAATTTTGAATTTTAAGTGATTAAAAAGGTAATGGGTTATACGACATTCATAGCGTTAGGAAATTAGATACACACTTCTTGTTGTGTAGGAGAGAAACAGATTCGACACTAGAAACAAAAAGAAAAAAGTAAGGTAATAATAATAATAATAATAATAATAATAATAATAATAATAATAATAAGAATAATAATTTATAAAGAGACACCTCTCTTGTGTGTGTCTATATATATATATATATATATATATATATATATATATATATATATATATTTATTTATTTATTTATTTATTTATCCTCTTAACTACTTGTTAGTGTATATAATTTTTTACAGTTGTATTTTTTAAATAACTGTATATATAATAAAATAATTACATACATAAAATATAAATTACTTACAATAAAATTATAAAAACTATTTATTTTTATAAAAATATTTTTATTTCAATAATTATTTTGATAATATAATTTAAAAAAAAAAAACTAACTCACATCAAAGTACTAGTAGTAAAAGAATTAGAATGCACTCAAAAGATCAATAAAATAAATGAAAGGAACCCAAATCAAAACACAATGGGATTAAACTTAATATTAAGTAAATAGAAAAAGGTAAAAAAGAAATTCATTTGCCGCATAATGATAAATATTTTGAAGCTCTACTTCAGATTCCGATCATTGCATAATTATATATGATTCCATCTGAATTTCTGCCACGTTATTAATAGTATTTTACAGATGTTAATATTCATTAGGGATTTTGTTTGGATTCATTCTGCAATTACTTTAAATCATTAGATTTCTACACTCTACTTTTTCCAAATTTCTGACAAAAACAAGTAGTCCGTAAAGACCATATATAGATTGCTCTATATATTTTTAAAAGATAATTTTCAAGTCATGAATAATTTAATTTTAGTTTATTAAAATTATATTTTTTTTCCATATTACAGAGAAGTGTTCACTGACATTTACAAACATTTTTTTAACATCGAAGAATATAATTAATAAGAACACTAAATATTCCAATTTTATTATTAAAAAATAAATAAACTCAGAAAAGCCATCATCAAAATAGTGAGAACGACATTTTCATAATTTATGACTTAAACTAAGTCTAAACAAACTCTAAACATTTACAAACATATGAAGAACACTAACACTTCTGTTGTGAGATTTCCTTTTGTGATAAGTCAATCAATTTGCATGAATTTATTATTGTGCATAATCTTCTTGGTAGGTGAGGTAGACCAGAAAATTTTTCATCAAATTAATTAATGCTCTCTTCATTATGATAATCATATACGCCAACAACCATGATAATATATTATATCATATTTCATTAAGTTATATTATATTACATTATATTATATTATATATACACAACAACATTACATGCAGGTGATAGGTATTCGTAGAAAAATCTTCATTTCACTTGATTATGACGATTACCTAATCCAACATTAATAACTCAATTAATCAGGACTTCAAAATGGAATTTTTCTTCCTCTCTATTTAATCCCTCCATTCTTCTAAGAAAACCTCCTTGTTATTTATATGTACACACAAAACATTAGAAACATATGCATAACTTAAGATAACATGGGTAATAGATTGAGTATGGAGGTTCACAAATGGTCAAGTGCTGCATTTCCTGTAGAGTATGCTCTCACAAGCAGTTCCCACACTGAGCAATCTAAACGTAGCATTTTCCGTTTGAGAGTGAATCCAGAAATGGTGCTGTTGAGACTGGCAGAGTCTGTGTGTGATCATCCAGTTCTCTTATTTCACATGGAGCTCTCTGCTCAAAGAGACAACATCAACTGTTTCAACCTTCGGAAAGTGAGAGTGGTCGTAGATGGCACTTCTCAGCCGACTCAGTACAAGGGTGAGTGAAACCTCAAGAAAATTTTTTAAGAGATTTTTTCAAAATGGAAAAACCATCATCAGGGTTTTTCTTTTTACATAAAAACTAACAGTAACTAGTTTGTTTTGTCAGTAGTAAACCTAAAACTAGGGTTTTAAAGAGACTGATGGAACCCCATACAGCCCTTCTCCTTTTCTTTTTGTGATATGTTAAGGAATATAGAATGCTTAAAAAGCATACCGAAGAAATGATCAAGCTTTGATGATGTAAATGATGGTATGTGCTGCTGAAAACTGCATATTGAAAGGGTCATGGTCCTCCAAAATTAGTATCATAAAAAAAACTTATCAGATAAACATTATTAAAATATGTTGTCCCTCTTATAAATATACAGAAATTACACAGCGAATTCTTCCAACAGTTTATTGGGTTATTGTGAGAGAAACACTAAAAGGATTTTGTTTGGAACAATGAACTTAGAACAATTATATAATAACATCATCTTCAACATAAAATTATAAAAATAATGAATTCATGGTTCTTGTTTCTTATATATAGTGATCTTATTCATGTGAAATTCAAACTCAGATTTGGAATGCTAATATGACACTAAACCATGTTTTTCTTTTCTGACTCCGAGGAACTAAATTTCTGACTGGGTGCAAGTTCACCTTCTGCTTCTGAATATGCAGGTCAGGACTCTCTGAGCAATCTTTGTGAAAGGAAAGGTTGTTTTTATGAAGTGATGCGCAAAGTTGAAAGCAGTGGTTCTGTGGATAGGGTTTCGTGGGAGTTTTTTCACGCATATAGAGTGACTCTTACAACCCATATGAGATACCATGTGATCATTGAGTGTGACAAAGAAACAGGACTTAGGGCAAACATTAGAGGCCCTTTCGAATGTGAGGGTCAACTTCTGAGAGCAGAACGTGTAAAAGAGTCACTGAATCAGTGCGTGGTAAATGAAGAAGAGCCATCAAAAGCTATAAGAGCCTTTGCTGAGAGTGACTTTGAAGGAAAAGAGTATATCCTCTTCCAAGCTGCTTCTGATAAGCAAAGTATCAATATTGTTAACACAGGTGCACTTTTTCATGGTCATGGTAATGCCTCAACCTTCGAAAGTTGTAACATTCTTATGCAAACGTTTGTAAAGAAATCACCTTCACCATGAATTAAGCATAACTTTACCATGCACAAATATTTGGATCTGCCATATATTATATTATTTCGAAACTTAGAATTTCTGACAAAACATTAAACCCAACGTTATACAAGTGAAAACAATTTTCAATCGATTTTGTAATATTGAGTTAGGATTAAACTCACTTTTTAATTTTAATATAATATCAAAATCTATTCTAACCAAGTTTGATAAATCTACTTATCACCATTCATAAATATCTAATTTTCATAAGTAAAATAATTTTGATATAAAAAAACTGTATCGAAGATCTCACGTTGATTAGAAACAAAATTAATTTATAATATATAAATAAAAATAATTTTTACTTTATAAATTAATTTTATAAGGTTAAATTAGATTTGAAATTACTTTTTAAAATAAACTTTATGGTTTTTCATATTGTCTACAAAGGAGTTGCTATGCTATTCTAAGTTGCACTATGGAGAATAAAAATCATCCATGATAAGATTTTGTACTTTGATAATAATCGAAAAAATATTAATTAAGGCACTAAATCCCTCTTGATTTAAAAGAGAAAGTTAGAAAAAGTTTGAACACTCAATAACTTGATACCATTAATAACAGTGATGCAGTTGCAAGATGATATATGATAAATGCAAAAATAATGGGAGAAGTAGTCAAGGCATGACCATATATTTATATTGTTAGTATGATATAAAATATTTATCAGTTTTTTAATAATTAATCTTTGTCAGAAACCTACCATACTATAAAATTATGCAGACTCACATAATTCATTTTCTAATAGTTGACTATAGTTTTGTCTTCATTTTGCTTCTTTGGCTTTTTGTAGTTTATCTTATATAGGACCGTCAAGTCAGTCACTAAAAATATAATATTTTAGAGAAATAAGATTCATAATAATTGAAATTTGATATGCATAACAACCCAACTTTAAAGCCAGGAGTGACACTGGGCCTTATATAAGAAATAACAGAAGTAATCAAAATATGGTAATAAATTTCGTTTATTTAGATTGAATTACAGCGAAAGTGGTTATGTGTTTTATAAAATGCAAGATAAGAAAATTGATTATTTTTATATTATCATCAAAAGAATATTATGTATAAGTATATTAACTATGATGATAATTATTTAAAAATTATATCAAAACCTTTTATAATTAAATAGTAATGTAAATTTTGTATAATATTTAATGAAATGATGCATTCAAATGGATGTTACTGATGATACATATGTTTTGTGGAGATATATATAATTTTACCGTAAATTGAAAGTACTTAACATGTGCTTTATTTTTATCATTTCCTTTTATTTGTTTTAATTTCATATTTTTTAACTTATGTGATTTTTGTTTATTGATTTAGTCAGAATTTTTTATGTAGATATAATTTTTGTCTGATTTTAGTTAATTAAATTTTATATTTTTAAGATTTCAACTTTTAAGATTTCAACATAAATGTATGTATTTTTGTTGTATATGAATATTTCTTATAATTTTTTTTTAAGTTGAGATAAATTTGCTTATATTATATTATATTATATAT
>Ga0209489_101536_pt1 | contig 47543 bp, 23 predicted proteins | sample SiratrowhiteBW_FD_187527 | JGI IMG/M metagenome (GOLD analysis project Ga0209489, IMG submission 187527) | Root nodule microbial communities of legume samples collected from California, USA - Siratro white BW (SPAdes) (version 2) | ecosystem: Host-associated > Plants > Roots > Nodule | place... | reverse complement strand
TATATATATATTATGTAAGCTATTATTATTAATATACTATGATATTCTCTAGTCAATTTGTTACTAATATAACTCATATATAGATACATTATATAGCATTTGCTTTCATGATAACTGGGGAACGTGCGATTCTGAACTTGTTCATCTGATAACAGCAGATTAAGAATATATCAGACTGTGACAATGCCATGAGTCCATTTTAGAGAGCACATATGGACTTACACCTAAAGATATATATCTTGCTTCTGATCAAGATCTTGACGAAACTGAAGAAGATGCATGTGGTGATATCACAAATCAAATTACAAATCCAACAACATATATTCATCAGGGGTGCAACTAATAATGAACCAAATTAAGCAAAGATGCATATAAATATATGTATTTGATTTGTCACAAACAAGCCAGAACACAGCACGTGCATGGTTCCAATGCTTTGATTTGATATGTACATATATATCTTCAAGCGTAAGTCAATACGTGCCTCTGAAATGGAACCAATGCTTTAAGTGCTCCTATACGAATTGGAACATGTGAGGGTGAAAGTAAGGTTGTAGTTTATAAGTTGCAAATAGGGTTCTGCTGAACATATATAGGGTTTAAGTGCATAGTTAGTAACGTTACTAGCTATATTTTTCATCAACGAACTCTCCTTGAAGCTACTGCGAATATGAAGAGCAATTTGTGTGTGGCCTCCTTGCAATTCTCAGCAACATTCAGTTTGAAAATGATGGTGACAAACACAGCAACGGTGCTAACTTCTTGTGGTGATGCGTACAAGGCTTTCATTCATTGGCTGACTCAGGAATCATGCATGAGACAGAGAATTTTCAACCTAATAGTTATCTTACTGAAACATATGATAGTGACGTTGCTTTTTGTACTATAAGGAGACTGAATATCCAAACCAACTAACAATTTAACAATCCAAATAAATTAGTCATGTTAATGAGAAGGTCGAAGGAAAGCTAATACGTCAATCAGGTGACACACATTATGCATAAATTGACATATGACACACATCAATATGACACACATCAGTTAAAGTTAAAATACTCATTATATCATAATGGATTATGGGTCTATTTACCTAAGGTCGATCTAATTATTATAAAAACTAAAGGAAGTTTTATCAAATAAGATACTGTTATCTTATCCAATCTTATCAGACCCGCATCGACTTGAACATTGGAATGCATGCTTAGAACCGACCTTCCAGCAACGACACTTTTCATCCTTTTATGTGCGATTTTGAAAATAAATTATAGTGTCTATTTATATTTTTGGATAAAAAGACACTTGTGTAAAATTTTATGAGTAAAAATAATTATATAAATGGAGTCCTTCAAGTATTCCAACTCCCTTTTATAAAAAAATTATATGTACAAAAAATTAATAATACGTTCTTTTTTTTATTCTCCGAGTCACAACTGACTATTAGCAAACTTTTCTTAGATATTAATGACAAAAGATTTCACTCTTGGACACCTCACCATTCAGACTTGTGTAGTTCACACTTTATTTTCAATCATAATAATTGTCTCTTTTTTTAAAAAAAAAAGTTACGTTAATATAATTATTATCATAGTTAATATATAATTGTCTTTCTCATGTTATTAATGCATAAAATTTTATACATGATACGTAAGACATGTTATTTATTGTTGGTTTTTTTATATTTTTATTTTACTAATTTTGTAATTTATGAGTATAATAATTTTAAAAAATCAATGTTTTCGTTGCAATATATTGTTAAAAATTATAGATAAAAAATTCTAAAAAAATTACTGATATTTTTTTACTATCTCACACATGTCATGTACATCACTACTTTAATAATAAAAGTGCAAAGTTGTCATTTTCAATTAAAGTTCAATAACTAGAATAATACTAAAACACATAAAACATGCAATCAATTAAAATGTTATTAATTATTTTAAATTAATTATAAATATGTATACTCTTCATTTACTTAATATAGATATATTTTTATTTATTTTAACTATAGAGGAATTAGTTTTTATTTATTTGATTTAAATGAAACATATAAAAATACTTTTTACATAATATATTAGCTTTCGTTATAATCAATTAATTTACAAATACAATTTTTAGTTTTTAATTTGAACTTAGTAACTCTTGTTGTAGTCACTAAGAAACTAATTTCCATTTTAGTAAAATATATTCATATACTAGATAATTGAATCTATTTACTGAATGAGAGTATATTTTTACAACTTATGCTCTAGATTTAGAGACTAGTCTCATAGTGTATCTGAAACATTAGGCTCATCGTATATATATTTTTTTAAAATCAAGTTAAAAAGTTCTTGTTATGTTCACTTAATGCCCATTTTTTATTCATTCGGAGTGTGTTGTTTTGATTTCATGAATTGTTACAAAATGTAAGAGATTACTCTTTTAGTGTTGTTCAATATATACAAATCTGCTTGGTCCACTTCTTCATTTTTACTTACATTTTTTATCTTCACATTTTATATATACCCTTAACATAACTCAATGATTTGTTCTATAATGTACCGTTCAATAATTGAAGTTTTTGAATGATACTGATTCTTCACATATTTTTTTAAGATCTTTCTATATCTCTCAACAATGTACATACATCTCAAATAAACTAGGCCATACAATCAATCTTCCTCACTAAATAAACTATCAAATGGGCCATGATATCAAAACATGAAAGCACAAAATACATTTCCAATTTACACAAGATTGTGATTGATTCTTTTTGCAACTCCTCTAAGTTTTGAGGGTCAATTACTTTTTTGAAAATGACATTGAAAAATAAAGACAAATCTCTAATAAAACTAGGTAAGATATTACTAGCAAAAGTTGTTGCATCAACACATGAGAATTATAGGACTTTGAACTAACTAAATTCAATTTTCACGTAGACAAGGCTCTTAATATTTGAAGAGAGTATGCTTGTGGCACTTTCACACTATGTAAACAGTGACAAAAGTTTTGCTTTTCTTGTTTAGAAAGAGTATGACAAGCTAGAGGCGCAAGTAAGTGTGTTTTCCAACAGATTGTGGATGTAACTCACAACATATATTATGTTAACTAAATCTTGTCGTGCTTTAACGCTATCTTTCATCTTTCCTTTTACGTTGAGCAATCTCCAAATATACTATGAAAACATTATTCTCATGCATCACATTTATACAATGTCAAACATCTAATTTGAATAAATATGGAATGTTAAAGAATATTGATTGTTTCTTCTAAATGTTCTTCTCAATAGGCTTTTTTTTTTTTTTATCTTTCCAAATACAACATTAATGTTCTGTAACTACTCATACACTTGTTCATCATTATAGGATGTCAATGCAACTTCATCATCCTGCATCCATTAAATATTTTCTTCATTTTACCATATGAATGACTACTAGCAAGAAACATAGGATGCCTGGGTTATACCATCTTTTGCCCATGCTTCAATGGAATATAATTAGTGTTTTCTTCTGATACAAGACACACATTATTACCCTTCACACCATAACCACTCAAATTATCATATGTTACAAAATCATTTATTGTGAAAAATAACATTGCTCACAAACAAATTTATCTTCATAGCATGTATCAAAAACATCTATCATTTTCCATAATATCTTCATATCATCAACTAAGGGTCCTAAATACACATCAATGACATTTCTTTTGGATAGTGAAATTATCATAGACAACATAATATATTTTTTCTTCATGGGCAAAGTAGAAGGCAAATTGTAAATCATCAACAAAAACTTAAAAATTGAATTTTTATAATAAATAGCAGTATATAGAATATAATATCTTATTTAGAAAAGAAATGAAAATTGTATATTTACATGTAACTAATGGAACAAATATATGTATTCATATATATGGTTGCAGGAGAGAGACAAGTCTCTATTTTCTTTCACGTTTAATGGTCTTCACAAAAATAAAAGAAAAATAAATAAAAAAATAAAGAGTTTCCCTGCCTTTATGTGTAATTCAAAGTTCCCTAGACCTGCCACCACAAAATCTCCTAACTACAAGTAGATCTCTTAACAAAATAAAAGATAATTAATTCTAACAAAATAAGAAACCAAATAAGAAAATGGCAACTCTCTAAATAACCCCTCTCATAAACTCTTAATCAAAATGTTTGGGTCCAATGAACTCAATCTTTCTTTTGGAAGACAGCTTCTATCTCCATTTATTGATTTGTATAAATTCCCAACATTTATTAAAAAATGCTAACGAGACCCTTTAGGCAAGAAATTTTATATTGGTCATTCACAGTGAGGGCTCAAAGTTTTAAAAGGCATAAAATAAATTAAAGAATGAGATTTTTTTTTAAATTAATAAAATAATTTATTAAAATTATGATATTTTTGTTTAAAATTTATTTTTGAACCTTTTATGATGAAAAATTATCATAAACAATAACATATCTTTTTAAATAGATAATAAAATTAATTTATTTAATCTTTATTGAGTGATTTTAAATAATATTTTACTAATTAAGGTTTTGAAAAACTCCTTTGAGTTGAAACAACTAATACTGAAATTGTTAACATTATTCTATATGTTATATATGCATTTGAAAAATAATTTATTCTTTTTATATAATTAAGAATGTCAATTGGTTTATCATTTTTCAATCTTATAATCTCTTTTAAGATATTTAATTCTGAAAATAAATCTAAGTCAAGATCCAATCTCTATTACTTTCATTAGCTAGCTTACTTAGCTTCTTTGTGTGATTCAACAAAATGCTCAACTCTTTTTTTTTAAGTTTTGAATTCTCTGAGTCATATTTTCTAGTTGACATATTTATATATTTTTATATAAAATTAAAAATTATAAGATATGTAACATTGAATATAACTTATAAGTATATAAAATGGGACTAAATTAAAAAAATAAAACCTTATTGTCAAGAAAATGAACCTAACCGTAGTATCTTATCCTAAGTCTCATTCTATCTTTTAGTTTTATCAATTGGTAAGTGTTTAAGTCTAATATATAAAAAATTCTAATACTCTTTCTTGAATATGAACAAATTATTTTGAAATTAATTAAAAAATAAAAAATAATAAAATATAATTTTGAGATCAAACCCTAAACCCACTTAAAAGAACAAAAGCCAATACAAACCTCAATTACTCAATCTATAGGTCTAATCTTCCAAATAGAGAAATGTGCATAGATGCACAGTACAAAATGATCAAACAAATTTAAAATTAGATAGTGACCTAATAATAGTCAAACATTGAATAGAAGAACCAGTAAAAGATTCAGTTAAAGGTAAAAGATGAATGAAATAGTCAAACAAAGGAAAATCCAAATACATAAAAAAAAACTTTAACCTTTAGAATTTCTTGACTATTCAATATTTTTTCAAGTATTATTAATTTATTAGGAGCAAGTTTCAAAACTGTTATTTATTAAATAATATCAATATATACATAACATTTGGTTAAATATATTTTAAATTTTTAATTAAAAATTATGTTTAAGTATAATTTTAAAATTAAATATTTTTTAATTTTATAATTATGTATTAGTGTTAACAAAATTTTGAAGCTTAGAATCTTTGTTTGGACCTTAAGTCCCTCCTGATTATCTATTTAAAAAGTGTATAGATATAAAATCTTTGAAAGTGTGAAAACTAAAATAATGTGTGATAATTGCATTTCGTAATACTCACAATACATAAAACTTTTGTCCAAATTTCAACTCTGTTATGCAAATATAAAGTGAAAACATCATTTTGGTACAATTTCAGTCTATAATTATAAAAATGAATAAAAATTTTATTTTATCAAAAGGGATAAATTGTATCTATATGATAAGATTTTAAGGGTTAAAATTATGGGGAAGAAATAAAGTTGAAATTGTGTCAGTTGGCACTTTAAGTAGAACAAACAGTTATTCAAATTAATTAGTGATGATACATTGATGAGAATCAAGAGTTGAAGTTTAATTGTATAAATAAATAAGGATGCTTTGCAAACAAATCACCAGGTCAAGGGTCCAAAAATTGAAAGAGGCATTGATGGGGTGATTCAAGACATTTTTACTGCATAAACAAAGTCTAAGATTGAATTGAAGCCTAATCATGTTCTTAGTTTGATATGGGCTGATGAAGGAATTAAATGAAGGAGATTTTGGCTAAAAGCAAATAATGACCCATAGAAGATGCATCACCAGATTTAATTTAAGTGTAAATTGGCTATTTTGGGCTTAGGTTAAAATCTGAAGAGGATGAGTTCTTCCTGCACCCCTACACCCTAATAAAAAATTTTAATGTCATAATTGCCTTTATGAAAATTAATGAGAATCGGTTGTCATTATTTTTCAAATGACAACCGGATGGCCTGCTCATTCGATTGTTATTTTTTTTTTCAAATGACAACCGGATTGGGGTGTCATCCGGTTCTCATTTCCAAATCAAAATGATAACCGGATGAAACTCATTTGGTTCTCATAGTCCAAATCAAAAAATTGATCCGATCACCGTCAAGAACGTCTCAAACCCTAAATGAGACTTTAAAGTAAGGGCTTCAAGCCTAACGAGACTTCATATTCACTGTTACTCCATTGTTATTCCAAGGCTAGCAATGTCAATGGGATAGAGACGATTGAGAAAGAAATTTATGATAGTCATGTCTTGATTTGGGGTTTGGGGTGTTCTTGACGGTAAACGAATTAATTTTTCGATTGGGACTATGAGAACCGGATGGGTTTCATCCGGTTATCATTTTGATTTGGAAATGAGAACCGGATGGCACCCACATCCGGTTCTCATTAATTTCCATAAGGACAATTGTGACATTAAAATTTTTTATCACCCATTATTTTGTTTTAAATTTTTTTTATTTTGATGCATTTTGATTAATTTTTCACAAGGCTTAGAGGAGTCATACTTAGTAATTTGTGTTTTTCATTTTTCATTTGATGTAATTAATTAATCATCTATAAGTGTTGCCAAAAACTGCTGTTGTTGCATTAAATTTTGAGGCTTCTAGGCTATTGAAGAGTTGAGTTAGGTTAGCTTTTAGAAGCTCAAAGGTATACTTAAGTCAGAAAACACATGAACAACTTTTGAATTTGAAATACGAATTTGATTTTGAAAATTTCAGAAATGAGGGTTTCTCTCATGAGTCCTTCATTGGACTTGCAACTTATCAAGGGCTGATAATCCTTGTGGTGTTTTTTATACTTTAGGGTCTTTGCTGCGTTACAAGGATTCTGAATAGATCATTCTAAATCTGAATACTTAGGACTTTGAACTACTCTTTGTTATAGATTCAGGTTAACCGGGTTCACATCACGCATGATGCATTAATTCTCACACCTACAATTAAAATAATTAATTTGGTATTCCGACGCCTAAAATAAATAAATAATTAATTAGGTATATGTACACTGTGTAATATTTTCAGCGTTGAAATAATTAACTAATTAGGTACATTAATTATCACGCATGCACTGATACATTTATTTGATATTTTCAATTTTGAAATAATTAATTAATTAGGTACATTGATTATCAAGTTGATGGAATAATTAATTGATTTCATGTATTAAGACATGAAATAGTATCACTTTGACACTATTTATCCACTTTGGTAAATGAAAAAAATTACTCATTATGCTAAATATGAAGAAATGACACCAAAATGGTGTTTTCTCCTCACATACACACTACGATCATTATAAGACTTAAATTATAAGAATTTTATTATTCAAAACATGGATTTAGTAATATCTGTATATTATGCACGACACTTATACATATATATACCGTAATTTTATTATATTTTTAGTATTTTCAGCAGTAGTTTAAGTCAGATCATTCTCATTCACCATCAAGCACTGCTACTCAAAAATGTTAGAACTAAGTTGATTAGAACTAAGTTGAATCACTGGTAATTACGCGGATATACCACTTAATCTTAATTGCAAAGTAAGTTAACCCATTGCCGTGACCGTCAAGCTGAATTACTGTTAGCTACACGCTACTGTGAAGATCAAGGGGAATTTCCAAACCAATTTCCAGTGTAGTTAAGCTTTTCCTTTCTTTTCCTCCTCTTTTCAGAATATTTTTGCAACAATTCAGTTTAATTTCGTTTCTCCCAAATGGTGACAAGCACAACATGGTGATAATTTCTTGTTGTCAGACTTACAAAGTACAAGGTTTTGTTTCGTTCACAATGAATCATGCATGGGACAAAGATTTTTTAACTTAGCTTTGTTGCTGTTACATTGAATATGTGGAGTTGTATTTGATGGCATATGCAGGAATTGACCCAATATGTTTTGGAATTTTGCAGAGATATAATCATCTATATCTGTCTACATAAGTTGTGATAGAAAACTAAATGGGAGTTGAAAATCTCGTCTTGAAAAAAATTAAACAAAAAAATCTACAAATTTATTACTTTAAAGCTTTAAATTAAAAACTAATGAAATAATCTTTTATATAATCTTTTATACAAGTTTACTCACAGATAAGAATATTAATTTTTTGCATTAATGTGATCCCGCTCCTTTTTATTAATACTTTTTCTTTCATCACATAAAGATCTTTCAGAAAACATGGTACCATGTTAAAATTTAAATTGGAGATCACATAAGGGTTATGAAATACAAAACTAACAAAAGATGAACAAGAGAAGCATATTGAGATGATGATGGAAATAAACTCATGTACAAACTAGTGTCTGACATGGTACCAAAACATTATTAGCAATCTGTTAAACTCTACATTTATGCCTGAATTTGTCAACCAAGGTAACATTATTACTGCTTTAAAAAATTTGAACAAAGTTTAACAATACAAATAAATAGAAGCAAATTAGTGGTGCAAACATCAATTGAAGAGGAAAATATAAGTCCAATAAAGTTGAACTACATGCATAGGACAGAGTACCCTCTCTACCAGACTAAACTTGTAGATGTGCCTGCCTTCTATATGAATAAATCCCCCCATTACCAATCTAATATAATCAGTCAACGATAAAGTACATGAGATCCAATAACTAGTCTACTCAAGTTTGAAGACATCTAGTTCAGTGAATTAAGTCCCTCATAAAACCTATCCAAGCCATCGAAGCTAAACCAGTCTTTTTTCATCTGCAGCATTTCAAGGTCAATGTCAAACATAACTGAATGAAAATGCATATTTTAATAATAAATTTCAAGAACATCAAACAAGATAACTTACAAAGTAAGGGTACCCCTCCATGCTAAAATTGTCAGGAGCATGCTCCAGAAACAAATTAATAAAATAGAGGACAAAAAATCCACATTCATTACCATCCCTTTGTTGAGGCACCTACAATAATTTGTTTTTTCTTCGATCATTGGTTATTTGGTTACACTGGGGATGGAAATCATGGGAAGGGTGATAATTACCTTAGGAATCAAAAATGGAATTCGAGATACGATATTCTTTGTCTCAGGCCGGTCCACTGATTTATAAATATCTAGTACAAATCTGAAAATGAACATAATAGCTAGCTTGATCTCAAATACTTCAACTAGGCAATGTAGTCTGATCAAAATAAGTAGATATTGCTGACTAATGACATACCTTCTAATCTCAGGTTCAAGTCGCCTTGGATTGGCCATTTCAAGTGAATCCAGCAACAGCATGCACCGTGATCGAGTAGTTGATTTCAAGCTCTCACCAAAATGGCAGAGGATCAAAAGGCTCCAATGACCCCTAGAACAATTGGGATTTCAAAGTATGCATTCTATGAATTAACATTAGACAGATAAAGAAAAATAAATTGGCAATAAAAAGAAATGAGTGCATTTACCAGCAGACTATAGGAACAAAAACATATGACTTGGAGAAAATAGGTTCTCTTTTAATCCAAGTCAGCACCTTGTCCTTAGATGAAGGAGTCCTGTAAAGGCTAAACCATAAGCTGTCAAAGTAAGTAAACTGCCCCTTCCTGTCTTCTGGAAAAATCTTCCATATTTTCCTGCCAGAAAATTTATTATATTAGAAACAAGGCCTCTATTTTGAAGTTTATCCATTGACATCATAAATCATTATTAGACTGCCACTCACTTTAGGAAAGTATCAAAAATTCCACTGTCTAGCTTTTCATTGAGTCTACAAAGTGTTTCCTTGGGTCTAGAAGGTGCCTCCTTTGGTCTATAAGGTGCTTCCTTTGGTCTAGCATGCGCCTTTTTGGGTCTAGAAAGTGCTTCCTTGCCATTAAATTTTTTCTTCCTTTTTGTCCGCAATCGCTGGGGAACATTGCTCCAATCAAATGGAAATGGTGAAGAACTACTTTCCATTACACAAGGCTTCAATCTTTCTTTCTTTGGCATAGCAGATACTATCTTTTCTACATTCTGAGTTGATTTTTCTTTCTTGCTTCACAGACACCACTGAGATGAAGAACAATGACAGACAGAATCACTTCTCCATTTGGTTCCCAAAATGTATCAACTTTCTAAACACCATGCAATAGTGCAAAACCCCAACAAACATAGCAAAAACAAATTTTACTAATCAAAAAAATGAAAGAATAAAACTGCTGTTCAAATACAAGAAGATGCAAACTGATCAAGGAAACCTAGAAATCACAGTCATGATCCACAACAATAAGACCAGATACATATCTAACAAACAATATTCACATGTCCAAGATTAAAACTACTGACTTTGTAAAAAAACATCACACATAAACTAATTCTATCCTTTTTACACAAATCTTTTGTACTGGTATAAGGGCACAATTTGATTATAGTAAGATTCAGTGTTTTGTTAGCAAACAAACTGATCTTTTGTGACTGACAACAATCATTGCAATAAAAGTAACATTGGTAAAAAATTGGGGAAAAATAGAAACCCTTGAAATCATGCTTACTACATTTTCTTCTTTTATTACTGTTACTGAAACTACATATTAATTTATTTATCATTTAATAGAAAGAAAGAGTGTGATGGTTTGAACTCAAAGGGTTGTTTCCATTTGAAGGGTTAGAAAATACAAAGGGTTTATCACATCACAAAATATTAACATTAAAAGAAAAGAAAAAACAGAAGTAGTCTCTAACCAGGAAGCAGATTGTGCTCTCAACACTTTAAAAGTGTTCGGTTGGAACAATCCGCTGAAGGCAGATGCACATTGTAAGTGTTCTGGAAAGTATTCTGAACCCAGAAACGGTTTTCCTTTTGAAGAAGGTTTTGCTTTAATTACCTTTCTTTCTAAATTTCAAAATCTTTTCCTACGTGTTCATGAAATTTAAAAATATTTTCCAGAGTTCTTACAGTTTAAAAATCTTATTTATGGTTTTAATGAATGGTTTTGAGAGCAAATAAAATTTATGCAAGACACACAAGTAAAATCAATTATAGTATACCAATTAGATTAAATCAGTGCTAGTAAATTGTTCTATTTTTTTTTTTATATTCGAATTTAATTCTTATAAGTAAAAAATTGTTTAAAGCATGTTAGTTAGTATTACGTATCGCGATTCGTTTCAAAAACTACTTTGTATGCATTGTTTTATGTCCTGAATCTCACTATGAATTGTTTGAATTCCATTTGAATTGTGTGATTCCCGATTCATATGTCCCTTGTAAGAAATTCATGGAAAAATGAAAAGTCTTCAAAACCAACAAAAATTAGAGTAAAGAAAGTCTCCAAAACCAACAAAAATTAAAGTAACCAAAGTCACATTAAACACTAAATGTAAAGAAGAATCTAGCTTTTTTATGTATAAATTGAGAAGACAAGGAAGGTGGAAAGAATAAGAAAGTAGAGAAAACATTGTGTAACAGAGAAGAAGAAGAAAAAGAAGAAGGTGTAGCCAGGAAGAAGAAAGAGGACGAGAAGAAGAGGAGTAAAATACTTACATTGAACGAAGAAAATCTTATGAGGAGAAGTATTTCCGGAACTTGCTTTGCCTTTCCTCAAAATTTGTTTTCAAGCTTTTGTCCAAATCTATTTTTATGCTTTTATTCAAAATCTGTTTTTCTTACTTTACTTTCATTTAAAATATTTGAAGTTGTAAAAGTAGACTACCTATAGAATAGATTGTAGCTTCTGAAAAGTGAGTGAGTAGATTGGTGGTAGGTAGTACTGTTCTGAAAAAGGAGATAGGTGCAGAAAATAGATATATATTGGGTGTTGTTTAGTAGGTTGAGAAAGAAAAAGAAAAGTAGGTACTGTTTTGGACAAAAAAAAAAAGAAAAAAGACACTAGGTGCTGTTTTCATATAGGTGCAGTTGTAAAACAAAAAAAAAACATAAGATTAGGATGGAGAATTTAAATATAAGAAATATCATTTTAAGTCTTATTGTATTTTGATTTTGAGGATTGAACATTTTGTTTCATTTTGATATATGATAATTTTAATTTTTTTTTCATGTCACTTATTCTTATTTAAAAATATTATATTTTAGTTACCATGTATCTTACGATTCATAATAAGATTCGATTCACGATTTTTGTAAAACGATTCACAATTCGAATCTCAATTCAATAACCATGGTCTAAAGTACAAAAATTTGTCATCAAACAAAATTATAGAAAAAGTATAATTTAGATATTTATATAATAATAATGGATTACATAACCATAATTTTACAATTAATTATATTTCCTTATTTATTTTAAATATTTTTTTATACATATAACAGAGTATTCATTTATTTCTTGTACTTATATATTTATAATTTTCTATGTTCTTTTAATTTGAGTGTCGAGGAATTTTATACAGGTATCGTCTTCAACAACCTCAGCAATCATAACTCGGAGTCATAACTTGATTTATTAGACAAACCACCTTCTTCCACTTAAGGAAACCTATGTTATTAGTGTTCATTATGGGGTTCCAGTAAAACTATTTTCAAACTAATCTTATGATATTAATTAGAAGCAAAATTATTGTCCTATCCTAGTGACGAATCCAACGAAACAGAGCCCTAACAGTGCAAATTTAAGTTCTTCTTCAATAAAACAAAGAAAGTATTTAGAATGCAATAACTAGGATGCAGAACAAGTTTGATAAAGACTTAAAGTTTCTGAAGGAGAAACATCGGGCCGAACTATCATAACAAATCATAGGTTATCCATGAGCAACTTGTCATGCAGGAACACAATTGAACCACTCATCGATCTAACCAGAACGAACATACAAGATCGAGTCGAACAGGTTGCAGAGTCTCAACCAAGCCCTACCTCTAAGCCTGTTATACACCCTCAGATTCTCGACCTCCCCTCCAAATGCCAACAGAGGCACAAACACAACAAATTCGTACTAATGGTTCTATGCACCCCAAAACCTTGATTCAGAGGGCCCCTATAAGGGGGAGCCTCGAGGATATGATTAGTAACAACTTTTTAAGGCAGTACTAACTCCCCTGTCGAATGAGGTGATGAAAGCAAATCTTGCAAGCTTCCATCCCTTCACACCAGACGTCATGATGACCCCCTAAAAAGTAGAAGTGGTCGAGTGTAAAAAAATATATCAAGATGTCGAACCCAAACACCCACGTTAAGGCATACCTTAGTCAAGCTAATCTCTTCTTAGCTGACTTGGGAGTGCATTGTAAGCTCTTTCTGACTACCTTGACAGGGTCGACCTTCGAATGGTACTATTCTGTACCAAGAAACTTTATTAATTTGTTTAACACATTTTGTGCAAGGTTTTTAGCTTGCTTTGCCAACTGCAAGCCTATGGTCACAATGTCAACATCTCTACACAATGTTGTACAAGGTAATGTCAAGACATTGTGGCAATACGTAGCCCAATTTGCTAAAGCATTTGTTTATATATCTAACCTTAATCCAAATGTCGTTATGCATACATTCTTAGTAGGGCTCTTCCCGAGAAAATTCTTCTATACCCTTTGTGCGAACCCCCTACCACTATGGAAGAGTCCCACAATCGTGCAACACAGTATATCAACATTAAGGAAAATGAAAATGCAAGAAGGAAAATAATGAAAGTTTCACTTTTATCATTTTTGCAACCAAAATAGAATAAGATATTCTGTAATCAGTCAGCCTCGTTGACTTGATCATGTGTTCCTTCATGACATCCTATACCACAAAACCCTTCAAAAAGATATGCATGAGTAAGTCTGAATACTATACGCTTAGTCGGGATATCAACCTTTAGGAGATAATGTAATCTCAAATTAGTATGGCTTCCACCACCACCAACGACTCATCCATCTACTGATCCAACTAAGAGATGTAGTTATCACTAGGACTTGGGCCATACCAAAGAAGAATGATTTGTAATTATCACCAGAACCCGAGCTGGAATGAATAACCTCAGGAAAACCCTAATGATGTCAAAAGCACAAGCAATACTATAGCAGGCAAATTTGTCAAGGGGAGAGAATTCAAGCTTGACAAGGAAAAGGCATCTTCAAAGTATAAACTCTATGAGTTTTCTACCACATTGTTCCCTCCCATCCATCATATTTACAGACGAAGATTTTTCCATCAACGATCCTATACAAGAGGACCTAGTAGTTGTCACTGCTACTTTGAAGGTCCTCATTAACTAGGGAAGTTCGGCAGATGTCCTATACTAGTCAACTTTTCAAAAGCTTGACATCCCCTCCAATTTCATCCAGTCATAATTGGATCCCTTGCTGGGATTCGCAAGGGAGAGAGTGCACACTACAGGATATGTTGATTTGCTGACAACATTCTACACGAGTAAAACGCATCGGACCCTTACTATTTGGAAAAAATTTAGTAGGGATTGATACTTCCTAGAATACTCTGATTGGTCAGAGAACTCTCAACCAATTAAAAGCCATTTTTCTACGTTAGACATGATAATGAAATTTTTAGGTGAAAATGGAATGATTATCATAGTCAAGACAAATTCATTAATGACAAGAGAATGTTATGCCAAAAGCTTGAAAGTCGTCCCCTATTTAGTAAAAGCTCCTACTACTACAATAACAATTGATGAGATCTTAGATATTCCAAAAGAACATGACACAGATCGTCCATAAAAAATAACAATAATCAAACATGTTACAATATTAAAGAGATGTCTCAAGTTCTCATTACCAATAATAGGGTCGACCTTGACCCACAAGCTAAATTTGAAGAAAATTGGATTCTTGACCAACTCAATGTATAAAGGTAGGCAAAATGATTAGCCACTTGCTAAGAAGCAAAATAGAGTGAATATTGGTAAGGAAGTCTGATCTTTTGCGAGGAGTTCAACGAACATGCCCTACTTCGATCCAGAGTTCATGTCATAAAATCACCATACTTCCTCACGCTAAACCCATAACCCAGAGAAGAAGGGAACTCGAGAAGGAGAGACATTTAGCCATGGAACATGAAGTTGATCAGTTACTTGAAGTCAACTTTATTAGAAAAATCGTATACACCAAGTGATTAGCAAATGTGATTATGGTAGAAAAAATTAAATGATAAGTGGAAGATATGTTCCGATTCTACAAACTTAAACAAAGCGTGTCTGAAGGACACTTACCATCTATCGTACATAAATCAACTCCTTAACACATACTTGAGATTTAATCAAATTAGAAATTATCCATCCGATGAAGACAAAAGCTTTCATGATCAAAGGAGCTAATTTTGTTATAAAGTCATATCGTTTTGGATAAAAAATGTTGATGCAACATATCAATGTCATGTTGATGCAACATATCAATGTCTCATGAAGAAAGTCTTTAAAGAGCTCATCAATGATAAAGAATATGTCGATGACATTATAGTTAAATCAGTAAAGATAAGTTTTCAACAAGGTTAAGAAGTATACAATGTATCTTAAAAAAATTGCTTTTCTGAAGTTGATGGAGAAATATTCCTCAACTTCATGATCACCGAGCATAGTTTCTTTGATGCATATCGAGATATAATAAAATAAAAATTCATTCACCCGAAGAAGATATATAAAACAACTTTCCTAACCAAATGAGCGAGCTAATTTTTGTTATAAAGTCATGTGTGTTTATGGTCAATTTCCTAAAACGTATGCACTTATTGTCATCATAACAACTATATGAGCGCGTCCAATACTATATGAGAAGCACTTCCAATTTTCCAGCTAGAGCAACGTACACTTCCGATATCACAACGTGTACCTAGTGTATGTGATCCATCATTAGAGAATGTTCAATTAATCATCAAAAATAACTACAAATTTTCAGGTGTTGTAATTTCTGTTGCAGTTCTAACATTTGAACTCTAGATAAAATTATATAAATTGGACGCATACTTTACAGTCCCACTTTATTGTATATAGAAAATAAAGATTTAAAAACAGAAAATAAACAAGCAACAAAACACAATTATGGAAATGTTCATTTACTTTCGCTTATTAGATTACCTAAATATGTTTTTGTTTCAACATGTTTGAATCATTAGAAATGTTTTCTTCGCTGAGGGGGTCGAAGCTCTCAAACATGGTGGCATCTTCCTCACTGAAGAATTTTATGCCTTCTTGTCTTTTCATCTTTACTTGTGACAACTTGAACGCATTTTCTCCTGTATGCGTTAATGACAATATCTCCGACATTATATCCTTCCAGCCTGTTTTCTATACTCAGGATCTCAGGCAAGTTCCACATGATGGGAACGAAACCTGTTACAATGCCACTCTTCTACTTCGGCCATTCTTCAGTTGGATGGCGATGCCTTCGTAGGAGGCATATATAGTGAGTGTGTTGCAGTTGCAGTATTTTAGTTTCTCACGCTCAACCTCCCTTACGCTATCAATGTGCTATCTATTCCATTTCGTGCAGCTAACAGCCATGCATGCATTTTCGGCATCTCATCAAACTCGTCTTACTTGAATGCTCTTCGAATTTTGTCTCCTATACTTCACAGTCAACACTTGATTTGGTTGCTTACATACATGTTGTTTCTGGAGGTAATCCGACATCTTGATTATCTAAGAAACAATGCATTATGGCTTGCTTGATTGACAGATTTCCAAGCAGTTGCCAATAACCCTACTGAGACAAAATGGCTCTTAACTTCCAGAATTTTGCCTCCATTATTGTTCTGCTTCACACCTTCTCCATTACGACATACAAGCCCAGCTAAATAGTTTCAATAGAGCAAGAAAATATTATAAGTATGGTTGAAATTATTAACAGAAGTTAATTAATACATTGTAAAATACGAAAGAATATCCTCAATAAGTACCAAAAACGAAAAAGGAGCGATCAAGCTGACCAAATGGTACATATCTTTCCCTTCTCTCATCAAGCAAATATAAACTCGTTAGTTGTATAAAATTGAATTTTTTTTTAATTGAGCAATTATATCAGGTACCCAAAACAATATTACAACAGAAGGAATTGGTGGAAGGAGACCAGAACCTCAAAATCAATAGGAAAGGCGTAAGAATAAATATTTGTTTCAAATTTCAAATGCCTTTGAATCAGAATATAAATTTGGTGTTGTACCAATGTAGAATCCTAAAATATACAAATTCCTGAGGAAAAACAAGGAATGGATGAAAAAAATTAAATTAATAAGGAGTGGCAGAAATAATTAGCACGACTTACAATTTATATTCTGGGCTAGAAGCCAATCACAATAGCCAGAAGCATCTTCAGTCCCCATTTAAGTAAGGAATTTTAATGGTCACTCTGGATGCATCGGATGGAAATGCAGGACCAGCCTTGAGTGAACTTCTTGCTGACTCCAACGCTCGGGAAGTTTGAAGAGCCATCTCGGCATGGAGTTGTAGACATGTCATAGCCATCTATACAACAACAAAATCCTTAAACGTGTCATAGCCATGTATAGTTAAATAAAAAAAATTATTCGAAACAGGAAAATAACAGGAGTTAAACCAAAAAATAGAAGAGGATAAGGGGGCTTTGCCAAGCTCTACAGCAGAATAAAAAAGACTAAGTGTTAAAATTCCTAGAGATAACAAATCTGGGTTAGTGATAGAACTCTTCACAGATGCTTATCAGTTAATATTTTAAAAGCAAATATATTGCTATGAACAATTAAAATAACCATGAAAATAGAAGTCCACAATGAGACCGATATTGATGTATCATGACATTAATTTAAGTAACTAACCACATCTCTGCAACCTTAGCATCATAAAATAAGTGTAGACCAATGCAAAAAAATCTAAACCTTTTCATATGACCAAAGTACAGGAAGATATAATTGAAAAGCCTGTAAGAAAAGGCAGAACGGATTTAAACCTCTTTGAACCTTCAAATTTTCTTTTGCTTACCGTATAGCATTCTTTATCTGTGTCTAACTCAGCTACATCAAGGGCCCATGTGCGAATCCATTCAAGGCCAGTAGAAATTTCAACATTTCCATCGAGCAAGGCAGATGAAATGTAAGTAGGATGAAGGGCAACCAATACACACGAAGCTGCAAAAAGAACGGCTCTTCTCACATACGCTTCCTGGTGATGGCATACCTCTCTGCATGGGTTAAAACGCAAAGTGACAAGTTTTACTGCTCTAGCAAACTAGAAAAACAAACAACACAGCAAGTGGTATAAACATATACAACCAATAGGATACCACATTATCAACTCCATCAGCACGTGCAAACACAGACACCCTTTTTTTGGAGAGGTGGGTTATTAAGGTTTTAGATTATGTCAATCCTCATATTGTTTGCAATCAAAAAACAACTAATATCTTAGCCAATTACCTGGATCTTAACATATTCAGGAGCGAAGGAGCCAGTACAGAAGCTTCGGGATGCAGGGCTACAGATTTCATACAAACCCCAAGCATGTAAATGAGTTTCCCCAAGACAATAAAATCCCTGCCAAGCAAGTCAACACCATGCCTTATCTTATCATATCCCTCCATGGCAGGAAGCATAAATGTAGCAGCATACAAGGGAAACTTATTATGAGAATACTCCATCTGGTTTTGTTGTGCAGGAGATCGTAGACTCCACCTGCGTGTTTTCCCTTTCTTTGCCTGATTATGTTTTGGGGGAAGGTCCCTCTCGTAGATATTTGACCAATTCAACAAAGAGCCAGTACCTGAGATCTCTTTCCAGGAACCAGCTCCAGGAGTCCCTGTGCTGCTAGGTAGGAACCAGGGACGCGTATCAGAAACAACTGAAATAAGGGAACTAGTCTGATGTTTGGGTTTCATAACTTTTGATTCAGTAAGCTCTTGAGCTGCTTCTGTCATAACATCCAGCATCATAATGCGCTGACTGATATCTACATTAGGTGAATACAAAAGCTTGTTTAGTGTCTCGAGGGATTCAAATGGGCAGGTGACTGCCAAGGCAACTAATGCTCTTTGTCTTTTGTCTTCAGTTGATTCTTCTGCACCTTCTAAAGCTATATCAGAGCAACGAACCTGAACAAGAGTTCTGGTCAGATCCCTTGCTGCATGTTTTAGTTCGTCTGGAGATGCTCGTATGAGCTTCTCAGCTACATCAATAGCCCTTTCCACCTGTAATAAAATTTATAAACATCAAATTTCAGCAAAAAAGTAGGATATCAAGAGAGAAGTATAAACTGATTTTGGCATAACCAAGTCTAAAGTCTAGACCAATTATATAATACTTGGTCAAAACAGTAATTATTGAAACATTAAGCATGGACATGTTTGATGATCAAATACAACAAAAAAGTGTTTTGAGAGCAAATTACAAACCCCTTCAGCATCATCAGATTTTCTAAGAGCTGCAACAACTTCAGTCAGCTGTGAAAATTTTCTTTTCAAATCTGAGTCATCATCTTCCAAATCATATGGCTGTAAAGACGAATCACTTGAGGAATATGAATTCTCACTTGCACTGTCATCAACATCCTCCTCATTATCGTCTGATTCAAGATTCAGTGATACTGGATCAATAATCTCATCTGGATCAAGCACATTAAAGTCCAACAACTTCTTTTTACCCTTTACATGAATACTTTTTCCTTTATTGGAAGGGGAATCAGTGTCCCTCTCTGGACCTGACACTGAAGATATTTTAGTCCCCTCAATAACTTTTTCACCACAATTTGAGGCAGCCATATTCCCTTTCTTGGGGATAGTGAATCCAAATTCCCAATCAATTGTCTCCCCACTGCAGCTATCATCAAGGTACAAGGGGTTCTTTGGATCAATAATTTTAGACAATACCAAAGCAACACAGCTAGCCATTTTTCGAACTAAATGATTAGGACTCTCCAACCTACCTGAAATAATTACACAAAAGAAATTAAAAAAAACAACTCGTTCTGCAAATAGGAATACCTATTTTAATCAGATTTACAGGACTGCGGAGTTAGTGTATATGGACAGGGCATGCAGTAGCTTCTAAGCTGAGTTTATTTTCATTGACAGCTGTCAGTTAGTTATACTGAGTTGTTGCCTATCAGAATTTGGATTTTGTTGCGCATAAAGTTACCATTGAGATTTATTATAAAATGATTCGGTTTTTAAACCCTCTGTCTTTTTTCTTTGCTCTTTAACTGTCTCTTTCTACTTTTCAATATTTTCTTGCACTTTCTATTCATAAGTTGATTGTCGACATCACTCTGAGTAGGAGTGGGATGGAGAAGGATCAACAGGATTTCATCAAAGCAGTCAAAGTCTTATTACAAACTATTCTATCTTGTTTTGCAGTATTAAATTTTCTTGATTAAACTCCAGAATATGTCTTGATAGAAAGTACGAAAACTTTTAAGTGATATGTTAAACTATTTGTATAACTGAAAAGAAAGGTTGAATCAAATAGGAAAACAATCCTGGCAAGTAATTGAATACATTTGTTAAATTCTTATTGGAATTTATTCATGGTTACTAGATAACTAGAACCACTTGAATACTGGAGAAAGGTCCTTAATGCAGCTTACTTTCTTACACAGCAAAAAGTTGCTAATCTAGCATGGAAATGAAGATTTGGGAAAGCTATTATATAAGCCCTACAACTATTACAGATTATACACTTCAAATAACAACTTAATTATGATAAGATTGGCACATTATACTTGACACAAGGCAGGATCATAGAATAAAACAGCAAGTTCAAGTGGAATCATTCCCTATATCCAGAAGGCCCCATATTACACATAAATTGTTCCAGATGTAACACATCCTTCCAGTGGGTAGGGCCTGCTATTAAAAGTATTCTGAAGGATTAGGGTAGGCAATATGCAATAGTTCCAATCCCACATAATCCCTCTTTCCATCTCTATATCAAGACATCCAACAATTAAGTAAATGATTCTTACAGCTAACCCCTTGAAGAATCAAATGCATGGCATTCTTCATTCCATCCAATTCCTCCTTAGACATTGTCTCCAGAGAAAGGCCTAGTGCAGCAGATATGTCTGAGATAGATATAGGAAAAATAAATAAATATGCTATCAGATCTAGTAATACTCAGATGAGGAAGGTACATGAGATTGTTATAATTACAATGCAGCAATATATCAAATAGAGTGTGAACCTTCACACAACAGGAAGGTCGCTGTCTTGCAACTCGTGAAGATGAGCTGTAGTGGTGGAGATAGCCTTTCCACTTACAAGGGTAAAAGCAATAAACTTGCCCTTCCCCAAACCCCACAATGAAGGCAACTTCATGCACTAAACCACCCTTTCTAAACTCAAATCTAGAAGCTATTTATTCATCTACTCCACATGCTTTTCACTTTCAATACACTGGTGCAATTAAAAAGGATACAAGCTTGTTGCTCAATAGGTGCTGTTTGCACAAATTCTTTCTTAGACCATACTTCCACCAGACGTTGGACAGTATTCAAAAGCCCAGGGCGATTATGTTCTGATAATGACGTACCAGGTGGGCATTCAAGAACAGCAAATTGAAGGATCCATTTCAGGCAACTAAAAGGGAATACTTTCCACAGCAGGAATTTGTCAACAAACATAGACCTGAGGTGGAGACATAGGAACATAGCAAAACAAAGGGGCATAAGCATGTAAAAAGTATCAGTCATACTGAAATTTCATTACAGTTTATTAAACAAAACAAAAAAAAAACAAAAAGGAAAAAGTGCTTATGATGGTGACAATATCCCTACAACCATGCTGTGTCCCCATAGTAGTCAATGGTGCGAAATGCCCGCATGGTGGAGGTTTAGCCCCAATGTGGCAAAAAATCATTCAGTACTAGTTTCGCTTAGCAGCCAGCCATGATTGAAATTAAAACATGGCTGTAGCCGTCATGACTCTTTCCAGTGCAAAACCTCTTATCTGGACCTAAAGTGGTGTCTTGGTGTTGCTGTTCTAGCGGGACAATCTTGAGATTCTGCCCCGTGCATCAGTCTCTTTCTTGTACACTGAAATGGCATTTAGTTTTCAAATTTTGACTTTTGACCACTAATTACAAATGTCTTTATAGTCTTTTTAATTTTATTTTTCAGCACACAAATATATGATGTGTATCTTAAAACTTCATAATTGTGGACATCCAGTAACCAACGGAGCTTTTTCAGAGTCAGATACTCCGTGCTGCTATTTGGAATTGACTAGTTGTAGGTCATCTCTGAAAAAAGTGAAACAAAATGATACTTTCAATCACCTGACAGAAGCCTGAAGCTTAAAAATTCGATGGAATAGCAACCACAGCAGCCAATACGCTTGAACATCATTTGCATCTTGAGTAGCTAACTTCTGCAAAATCAGCTCAGACATTCTTTCCATGGTATAAGGATCACTGATGGATTCCATTATTCTTGACCAAAATATCATATCAGGTTTCGACTCAAGCAACTCCTTAGTAACTGAATCATTATTTGATGATAAGCAGCTGTTGACAGGCCTTAGAACTTCAGGTATTAATTCGCTAGATAGAAGATCTACAAGAAAGAGACTGAATTAGGATACAATTTTGATCACAATAAACAGCTAGTCCAGACAAAAATTAAAATATAATTCACAACACCATCAGCATAGGATTAGAGGTATAAATAACCGCAGGTCACAATCTTCATTTATCCCTTTCAGCAATTTAAAAATCAGTTTTCTAGTGCTTTCCATTAAATATAGGATAATAGTTAGAAGACACTCAATTTCAACATGTTGTTTCCAGTTTCTCAAACCGTAGTTATTAGTCCCAATCAAAATGGGGAGTAGCCAAACATAAAAGCACATGGCAGGATGGCCGCCATAACAATGGTTAAATATACAAAATAATCAACTTATACCATACAAATATAAACACTCGAAAAATAAAATAAAAAATACCCAAAGTAAGAACATTCATAATTAATAATCAAACCTCATTTTATAAAGGAGTATGTGGGGAAGGGGAGAACAGACCTAAAGTGTGAAGAAACAACATAACACTCACAAACAGAGACCTGCAAGCTACAGTGCCCAATGTGAACAGATAACAAACGATAAAACAACGGTGATGTGTGAATATTGAATAGAGACCTAAACACTGCCATAGAGCAGAGGGTCAGTTGAAGAACATCAGGATCTGTGAAAACAACACTAGAGCAGGGGTTTAGTGGCCGGACACAAAACAGAGGTCACATTCCATCTTCATTGAAACAAGGCCAAACTTCCAATTTTTTGTCAGAAAAGAAGCCCCATATATTTATGATGTAACACAATGGTGAATCAAAAAAAGGGGCCAAAGAAAAGTTTATATCACTGCAAATAGATAGCACCCTCAATAGCTGCAATTTTCCAAGATAACAGCTGAACTGAAAGAAATCCGCAATAGAAACCTAAATGTGGCTTGAGGCTATGTACTGCTCCATTGCTCTAGTTCATAGTTCACAACTACGTCTAAAACCAGCAATTTTCATATAAGAAACAGTACATTTATATTCCAATAATCCATCAAAACAACGAGATATCTAACCACTGAGTCATCTATTTAAAACAAAACTATCCAAGCAGACTCTTGCAAAATAATTTTTTTATTTGCTATGAACAGTCTATAAATCAAGAATTGTTGAGATTACATTGATGCTGACAAGATTAAAACAGTTATTTTCAGTCCACGCATTTGCAATTTAGTAAGATATCTGCTCTTAAATAGAACACAAAAATCAATACATTCTACTTAAAGATACCAGCATCCAACATATTAAACCTTTAACATGGATTCACATCAGTGTCAAGTTATTTATCAAAGATTACAATTGGGATTTTGGAACTTTATTAGAGAATACGGAGTCATTTGCTTACTTGGGTTACGTTTAAGTCAGGACACGACTACTCACACGTTGGTTAAGACTTGGAATCTTGGCCAAGTGGCAGCACATTATGTCCAAGGAAACTAGATACAACCTCTGGGTTGTATCTTTACTATGTAGGTGAGGAATAAAAAATGCCAAACATTTAATAGGCTACATGCTTGCAGTAGTCCATAACCGCATGTCAAAGCACTTACAATGCATTTCAAACTTTTACAAACTTGGTGTTGATGTCAATTTCACATTGATAATTGATTCACTAGCTTCTTTTAGTTGTGTCAAAAAGCTCACGGACAAATATTGCAAATAAGAAACTAAATAGCATGTCTTCTGCAAACTATAACCCGTGTGACACTTGCTATCTTCTGAAAGCTATAACCTTTATAACAAGTGAAAACATGGATTTTTTTTCTCCACAAAATGGTACAGCAATTGCAACATATTGTGGCACTAAAAAAAATATGACCTATTTCACAAAGGATGATAACTAATTCAAAATAAATTAATGATAATAATATATGTAGTTCAAAGAAAATGTAGAAGTGTCAAAATTTCTAATTACCAGTAGAGCCACGGCGACAAATGCGAGAAAACATTTCCCCTACGAAAAACATTGTACCATTTTGGTCCATTTTATCCATCCCTACATTGTCTAGCAAGACCATTTCTCTTTCTTCTGCCAAGGAGAGTAGTTGGACAACAACCTGCTTGAAGAACACACTGAATACTCTTGGTGAAAAAAATATATGAAGTGCTTACAAGTTACTCAGAAACCGTGATGGTATTCAACCAATGCAACCACAAACTATCTAAACCAAGAAAAGAGAAGGAGCATACTGTGATGACAAGGAAGACGATGAGTTCATTCTTGCTTTGTCGGGAATAGATGCAACAATCTGTGCCACCCTTGATACATCCATTTTGGTTTGTACATCTGTAACGCTTCTCAATTTAGAAGAACCACCAAACTCTCTAGCTAACTGGAGCACCCCTTTATTTTCAAGCAAGCACAGTACAAGCAATCTGTTATAAATGTTGGAATCAGAATAAGTTCTTCCCACCGTCCTTAAATCAAATCATCTTATCACTTCACACCAAATTAAGCACAAGCATGGGGATAACTTTCAAAAAGAGAAACTTCATTCAAGACATCGCACAATGCGAACATCCATACCTTTCAGAATTAGAGAGGACAGCATTAACATCAAGACCATCAACCGCATTCAGCTGGAGAAAAGGAACCAAAATCTGCACCACCTCAGTAATCAATCCACGGACAAAGAAAACATCATAAACATATTTCTGCGCCGAAAAGGGAAAACAACCCAGCCAGTTCGAGGCAACATCTGCAGGAAGTTCCATATGGCATGAAAAAAAAAAACAGGAACAGCAAAACGCAATATTATTTTTGAGCAACTGAAAATTAGGAACGGAAAATAAAAATTAATAAAAATTAAAAACCTTACCAAGTAATAGAAACCTAGCAAGTGTAGGAAAAGCAGTTCCTCGATAAAACGCACACCACCAACCACTTCGTTTTTCTGCAGTAGGAACTTCGGCACTGAAAACCTGAACACAAAAGAAACACGAATTAACGAATATGTCGTCATTTTTATTATCAGAAAAAAAAAATAGCACAGACCTGATCTCGGTAAGTCTCGTCGATGCTATCTGTCACGATGAAAACATGCATTAAAAATCAAAATCCACTTTGAAACAAGTGAAATAGTGCAGCCTCCTTCACAGTATGAAGATAGTGCAGAATTTGATTCAAGTTAGGGTACAAAGCAACGAACCTGAGAGAAGAGAAGGGTCTAAGGGGAAGAGAATAGTAGCTATGGATTGAAGGGCGCAAATGACTTGATCCACGTGCTTCGCGTTCTGTATAGACCGAATCACTTCAGCCACTTTACTAACCACCTCATGTTCCAATTCTCTCTTCGCTGAACCCTCCTCCATCGGCGATTTTTCGAAACGGAGTTTCTCTGGCTGCTTTGCTTTCACCGCGAATTTGCACTCGGCTTCTGCAGTTGGATATGAGTCTACTTCGTTTCGAAACCTTGGGGATTATTTAAACGGCTTAGTTTAATTCTAAAAAGTAGTATCAGAATTATAGATAAAATAATATAATTAGACTAATTAAATATATAACAATTTTTTGAAAAAAGTATATACAAGTAAAACACTAAATTATATTTTCTCTTTACATACGTCCTAAAATCAATTTTGCATTTCACATATATACAGTACCTTAAAAGTTTTTAATAACTTATGCATACTTTAATTTAATATCATATATATATATATATAATATGTAAACTTTATTAACATTATCAACTTAGTAGAGCATTTGCTTACTGAGTCTATTTACTTTTAAAAAGGTTGATACTTTTATCTCCCTCCTTTAATACATTTATATAGGAAGGACGTTAGACATATCAAAACATATTCTAGATTATTTGAAAACACAATCCAAAGCCTAAACATGCATAGTTAAGAATCAAAACATAATATTTAATCATGCAATCTTATTTCATAACTTACAATGAACTTTTCCTCCAAAATAAAGATGAAAATAGTGGATAAAAGTCATCAACCAACAATTTATAAACAATACAATTTCAATTATATTTTCTATCATTCTCAAGATCATCTAATATCTTAAAACATCCAAAAATAGAATATGATTTGTGTGTTGAAAAATATAATTCAGCATATCTAAGAAGTATATACAATTGATAACACTCATTCACATAGTCCTCACCTATAATAATTTATATAAAATATTTTTTAATATAACATGTTTGCGTGAAAGCAATTTCTCCGTCTAGCAATCAACATCCTCCTCAAAATGTACTTTTTCTCTTACTAATGACAAACCAAAGATTAAACACAAGTCTAAATAGGTAAATAGTACTATGTTGCTTTTTGTCATAAAATTCTCCTTCTTTAGGGAGTGTTTGGTTAAACTAATTTGGATAGATTTACTATACAAAATTATGGATTTTGGTGGATAAAGAGCGTTTGGTTGACCTAATTTAAGAAGATGGATTAGAGGATATTTGCAGGATGGGATCTTCGATCAGTAAAAAGATTTGAATGGATGAAATTGGAAGTTAGGAAATAGCCCTTATAAATGAGGTGAAAATTATTATGAAATACTCTTATAAGTGGATGATGACCTTGAAAATTACAAAACACTCCTTTAACTGGGTTTAGGTTTGCCATGTGCAGTGTAGCATGCTGATAGGTGCAGCTTTGTTATTTCAAATATTTTTTATTCATCTTAAAAGGAGTTTTATTTTCTTTTAAATATAAAATTATTAAAATATCTAGTTAAGTTGATTCAATTTCTATATATTTTATATTAAAATCAATTTAATCCACTTCGTTTCATTTTTTTACTTACTTATTTCACAAGGGTTAATTAGTAATTTGATAAAAATATCAATTAAAAAATAAAAACAAATCTATATCATCTATCAAATTATTCTCAAACTTTCATAACCATTTCCTTCAAATCCCTTTAAATCTTATCATCCATCTATTAATCCAAACAACCTTTTTATCCACACACAATTCACTCAAATCCCTTTAAATCTATCCCCTTAAATCTACTCTCCCAACCAAACAAAGCCTTAGTCTCATCTACTACATAATTTCCACAACAATGGGAGGAATATCTTCTTGTATTCACTCAAACTCATTAAATACCTAAAAGATGTGGAAATAATTCGCTTCCGAGTTCATGGTGTTAAGTTTTTCAATGCATTATACCTAAACCACATATGCAATACAATAAAGCCCAAAATATATGTGTAAACGACAACACAATGACTATTCTTATCATACTTCAAAAATTATGGATCTTGTCAAATTCACTTCTTATGTTTCATCTGTCTAAGATGTTACTAGAATAACATATGTTTCAATTGTAAAAAATGTCAATAAAATAACATCGTTTACATATGTTTCCACTTATTAACATACGTCGTTCTTCCTAATATTTTTCTATTACAACTTTTTCATTTAACAAGTAATACACGGCTATGTTTTATGTTTCATGCATAATATAACAATACTTACTCATCTTGGTGCATAACAATTCTTAGCTAAACTATGCATAAATCTTGTCTTATTTTGTGTTAAAATTTGTAATTGATCCCTTCATATGGTTTTTATTTGCAAATAATACACCTACTATTAGTTTGTGTTAAGCTATTACTGTGTGTGTAAATAATATCAAATATTTCCCTTTCTAATATACCTCATATAGATTATGTAAGAAAAGCAAATGATCGTGTAAATCCAATTATCAATAAATATAAACTTCCTAAAGTAATAACCCTCTACTTTTGAATTTTAATTGAATTTGCAAATTTTTAATTTTTGTATGAAATCTTCAACCCCAATTAAATCTACCTAAATGACAAACCCTTAACATGGACCAAGATATCAATATGTGAGTTTAGGCCTAGCTCATCCTCACAAATTGGCTTGTAAGGTGAATATTATGTAAATTGATCTTATCTTTAGTCAATGTGGGATCTCCAACATACTTCTTTCATGTCGAGCCATGGACCTCACGAGCTTTGAACTAGATATTTGTGAGTGGTCAAAAATAGCCTGATGATGGGTGACATGATAGATCCAACAAATCTCATTAGGGTAGACTTTGATACCAGATTAAGATGTATTGTAACTCATCCTCACAAAAACTAGCTTGTAAGGTGAGGATTGCTCCAACTTATATATTGTAAATTGACTTTATCTCTAATCGATGTGAGATTTCTAACACAAGAAAAAGTAATCACAATGTTTTACAAAAATTTTGCAATGTAAAGCCAAAATAAAAACTAAAAACCTAAAATTGGAACTTCAATGACCATTTCATATATTGATTGGTGCATCAAACGAAATTGCTTCTAGGAAGAAGAATAACACGTTCAAAATTTAAAATTCTGAGTCCCTGGATTTGAGAACTCAATTTGTAACGTTTTACAGTGAGGTCTTAGAGTTATTAAAACAAGCTCAAATAATTATTTGGGGTGAAGCACTAATGACACCTAAAATTTGTTTTGAAACATTAGAAAAAAAAATAGTGACATAATGAGAAGAAAAAAAAACAAATCTAGGTTAATTATTTTTGTAGAAAAAGACTTTGGAAGAACTATATCATACAAATTCTCCTAATTATTCTAAGAGGAACCATATCAGATATTGTTCATGCAACAATTAATGTTTTCTATCTTTTCAAATATTAACTCAAACTAAAAACATGTGTTTATTACAAAAAGGATTTCAGACCAACAACATTAAATTAAGGTGTTTTTTAATGGGATAGTCAAAATTGGAAATGGTAAATCATCTTAACCAAATGATGGTTTAGTACAAATTCATATTCCTTAAGAATTTTTTATTTCAAAATTTAGTGATTTTATTGAAGTTATTGTCAGAAGCATTGCATTCTAATGCAAAATTATTCAAATGAAAACTTTTTGGATTGTTGAGTAATTTTGTCCAGTAGAATTGAAATTGTAGAGGAGGTAAATGATTATGTATTGTCCTTAATTATAAGAATGATATTGACATTAAAAATATATTATGATAAATATATAATTATTATAATATATGATACAAATTCAATAGATTGTTGTAAGAGAACAAAAATAATATCTCATCACTTGATTTAATTACCCCAAAATTTGTAAATTCATTAAATACAATGGGTTTGACAAACCATAAAATTAATCCCAAAATTAGGACACCAATCATGGTATCGAGAAACTTGAAGGTTTGTGCAATTGAAGTAGATTAACAGTTACCAAACTAGCAAATCATATCATTTTATAACTAGAAAGAAAAGTGGCAATGAAGTATATATACCAACAATGTTCATGTCATCATTATAGTCACCATGACCTTTTAAGCTTATCAGACAATTTCCAATCATTTTATCATATGTCATAGCAATAAACATATCTCAAAGCCAATCTTTAACTTGGGTAAGATTTTACTTACTATCCACAAATTTTAGTCATGGTCAATTATATATTGCAATTTATACAGTTCAAAATAAAGTTGAATTGAAGATATTAATTCATGACAACTCAAAAAAGACTTTGAATTATGCAACCAATATAATTTTCAAATAAGTATTCTAGAATCTATAACAAGTAAGTATGGAAAGCAATGTAATTGATTATTTATATTTAACTTAACCAATTTATATTTATAGTCCAGTAAATGATTTGTTTAATTTTTTATTGAGCTAATCTAATTACTATGTTTAAATGCATATTAAAATTATTTTTTAATACTCCCTCTTTTAGACTTATGAGGTTAACAATTATTTTGTTTTTATTTATGTCAAATAGGTGATAACACATTTCTTTACTTTAATTATTGTACATCATTACATTCACCTCCTTAGATCATCCATATGTTTAATTATAATTTATTCATCTTTTTGCTTCAATTTCATGGAAGATAATTTAATAGAGGATTCATTTTACTCGTACCACAACACAAAAGGATCTCAAAGAAGTAATTGAACAACATCTTCCATAATCAGTAAAGTAAATTTTCTCCCTAAATTTTGTAACCCACAGACATAGTGCAAATATTGAATACAAACAATTGCAAAACATTATATTATAAACATCTACATTATTAATTCTAATAGATATATGTAAATGGTTCTATGACATAAACTATCATATGAAACACACAGTAATTAAACTTAGTATAATCTCTTATATAAAACCATAACAATTCAACCTAAGTAATATAAATCAATTATAAAAAAATTGAATATTGTATTTTATAAAACTTCAACAACACAATTTTAATATATTGAAACTGTAAACATACCTATTCAACTTTCAATCTAATAAAAAGGGGAAAGAAGATGAATAACAAAATGGATCAAATTTTCAACAAATAACAACTAAATCAAACCTAAAAACTGCTTAATAAAAAATCACCCAACTTTGACAAAACCTTCATCCTTAGATCTTCTGTCAAACTACAACTATCTTTATATGCACAAGACTTAGATTATAAATACAGCTTAGACTACATTACACATTAATTAGATACCGTTTAAAACCAGTCATTAATGCGTACTATACCACCCAACACAGATTCATTGAAATTGTAAACTTCGTACAGGCTTTCTAACCACATCCCACTGATTTCTTTTTACACCACCTTTTAATATCAACTTTATCCACCACATAATTTCATCCAACTATAACATATTTACTAACCACAACAATCCTAGAAGTTTAAAATACAACAATAAGTTTAAAATACAACAATATATATATATCTGTGTACATAAATCAATATTATTTTAGTAGTATTACGTAATGAGTGTGGAATTTTAACTATTATAACTATCTATTGTATTTATCATGTAGTAACTAAGTTTTTCTTATGTATTTCTTTGATATTAATTATGTTATGGGTTTGAACTAATGACATTAAATATATAACTTGTTAATATATAAAATTATAAAATATTTTCAACTAATTTTGGTTAGATAAATAGCCCTTTAGTGATTATGTAATTACAATAACTTTTAATAAATTTCTTTTGTTATAAATTATGATATTCTTATACGACAATAATATTTGATGTTACACATTTATTTTAATAACAAAATATATATATTATCGTTCAATTTTAATAACAATGTATATATCGTATTTATCGTTGAATGCATCTCATACATTATTCAAATAATTATATACATATTCATAATGATTTTCAATTTATTATTATATTACACGAATCTTTAAATTATGTTACAGATAAAACGTGATTTCCATAACTACTACTTTTACATTAAGAAATTCATTATTTAAGTATTATACCTACAAAACTTTATACAATAGCTTTGAAACAGTGACATTAAAAATTCAATCCAATAATATAACAAATTCTAATATATTTTTAACCTGTATTAGTTACATTAAAAATGCCGGTAATTTTATATTCGAATAAATACCTCTTTGTGATTACGTAATTAACAATAAAATTTGTTTTTATATAAAAAATATAATAATTTGTAAAACTTTATATTGAAATTTATTGTTTAATAACAATATATATATCCTAATCAAGTTAAAAAAAAAAAAAAAAAACCAAAAAGACCCCTGCGTATTCACGACTTTCAGCTAGTTTTTGAAATTAAAAAAACAGAAAGACTTAAATACGCTTTTATATCTATAAAATTAATGAGTTTTTATTTTGGTCCCATTAAATTTTTCTCTAATTTTTATTTTTTAAAATTTGAAATCGTTTTTTTAATCTTTATAAAACGTATGAATTTTAGTTTTAATCCTTGTCAAACAATGTTTTTGACTTTTCATTTGTCACAAAATCTTTAATTATAGGTATTTAGTTACTAATCTTTATTTTAAGATAAATGAATATCCTTTCATTTTTTATATCTTCAGATTTTTTTTGAAGTATATATCAACATTATTACCACCTGCGTGTGGTTTACCCGTGGTAGTCACAACTCATGTTTTGAGAATTAATTTCAAGCGGAAAGAGAAGGGTTTGCGAAATAGCTTACTATTGCACTCCTAAAACCTCGTAACGGCGTTTGGGTTTTCTCGTGTCTATGGCGGCGGTGGCGGAGGCGCGGAAGGCTCCACGGCCGGGCAAGGGCGGCTACGAAGCACACGGCCTGAGCGAGGAAGAAGCGCGTGTTCGAGCAATCGCGGAGATCGTGAACTCCATGGTGGACCTCTCTCACAAGGGCCAGAACGTGGACCTCAACGCGCTCAAGTCCGCAGCGTGCCGCAAGTACGGCCTTGCACGCGCTCCTAAGCTCGTGGAGATGATAGCCGCGCTCCCTGACGCGGAGCGCGAAACACTCCTCCCCAAGCTCCGCGCCAAGCCCGTCCGCACTGCCTCCGGAATCGCCGTAGTTGCCGTCATGTCCAAGCCGCACCGCTGCCCGCACATCGCCACCACCGGGAACATCTGTGTTTACTGCCCCGGCGGTCCCGACTCCGACTTCGAGTACAGTACTCAGTCCTACACCGGTTATGAACCAACCAGCATGCGCGCGATTCGTGCGAGGTAGGGTTTTGGTGGGTTTGTGTTTTAATTTAGGGTGAATTTGAATGTTTCAGAGTGGATATTGAATTAGTCTTAGAATTAGGCTCGGGGTTCGTAGATTGCTAATTGTGCGTTTTGATCTGTAAACTAGTTGTCCCTTGTGTATTTCGTCGTGAAGAATAGCTGATTGAAATTAGAATGGTCGTTTGCAGACATTAGACGTGGTTTTTGTAGTTAAATTAGTTCATGAGTGTGTATTTCGTTCCTCAAATAATTAGTAAGTGGCCGGAAGATTATTTTGACTAACAGAATACACATCTAGGAGTATCAAACATATGGATTTTGTTGTGGAAACTAAGTTGGCCAAATTTAAGGGGCATTTAACATGGTGTTCATGTTATTAGGGATTAGCTTGACGATTTGCTAAGATATTAGTTACAGTTAGTACCAACATAGTTTGACATGGTTGACTGATAACCTTGTCTTTTTAGTGTATTTTCGGAGTTCGATTCCTTCTATGGATAAACATATGTCGGTATAGGATGTAATGGATCTCAGTCAATGTTGTCAAAACTGTGATAAACTCGCTCAATCCTAGAGTACAGAGGAAGCTACAAGCTGATGCAGACGTTGGGTCAGGGGAGGTGTGGATTGATGCGAGATCACAATAGCTCGCCGAATCGAGGGATCGATCCTTCCCATCTTGAGAAGCTAGGGTTTAAAAATGGTGCATGCCAAATTGAGTGATCGCATGACAACACACACACAGAGCCCTCTTGACATTGACACTACCACTGCCACAGCCATGGGAGCACTCACGGAACTCCCGTTGCCGCTAGCTTCACCATTGTTGCAATACACATGGCCATTGTTGTCGTTGCTTCCTTCGTAGTTGTCAGCGCTCACTGTCTGTTCTGGTTGCTCTCTCTTTGCTTTTGCTGTTCCGCTCTCCCTTAGCTCTTGTGTGTTCTGCTTACTCTACCTTTCCTTCAAATTCTATAGAGAACAAAGGACCTACTTTTAGTTGTAAATAGAATCTTACTACTTAGGACTATTATGAGTTACTTTTATCGTCTGTACTATTTTTAACGTATGCACGGTTTATGAGTATAATTTTTGGTACACTTATAACTCTTACATGTCGCATTACGATTTTCGAGTTATGATTTTTTATCCCCTTTCCGATCCTCCTACGTTCTTCAAGTTTGACAACATTGATCTTAGTACTTCATGGGATTCGTTTTTGGCACTTGGCTGGGATGCATATACCCAGGATGACCAAAAATAATATTACAAAAGGTGATGATTATGCTAGTAGGTTTGTATATAGACATTTAGTGACTTGAACATCATTATTTGTGAGAATGTTAGGGGCTGGACTTGTTTTATTTTGTGTACAAACATTATTTGAAGGATATACATTGTGCCTTGTGCTAATTTTTAATGGCGATATACTTGTGGAACTGGATTTAGGTATAATCCATATGTCCAGGCGAGGAGCAGGATAGATCAGCTTAAGCGTTTGGGTCATAGCGTAGACAAGGTTTGGAGCTCATTTTTGTATCTCTTGAACATTCCAATCCAAGTACTTGAAATTAGTGTAGATAATTTAAATCTCTTATAATTATGGTTGTTGTTTTCAGGTCGAGTTTATCTTAATGGGTGGTACCTTCATGTCACTTCCAGCTGATTACCGTGATTACTTTATAAGAAATCTTCATGATGCTTTGTCTGGGCACACATCTGTCAATGTGGAAGAGGCAGTAGCTTACTCCGAGCATGGAGCAACCAAGTGTATTGGCATGACAATTGAAACGTAAGTTGCCATTTAAGTAATTACATTTTGTATTACATGTGAAAGTTTTGAGTCTTGGTCCGCTGTTCATGTGCAGTTCTAAATGAATGGTTATGTGTTTTTTCTTCTGGTTAATATAAATAATGCATCCTTTGTAGATCAAGAATTTTATGTGCAGTGATTAAAATGATATACTTTATATAATATGAAAAATTATCACTCAGACAGATCGGTTTAGTTATGAAATTTCTAGGGTGTTTCTGCATTTCTTGTTGGAGCATATCTGTAATTAATTTAGTGGAAACATTTTCGGAAATCTTCATGTCAATAGTGAGCTGTAACACATCTATGACGAGCTTATCAAGTTTTTGCTTCTTAATTTATCAGGAGGCCAGATTATTGTCTTGGGCCTCACTTGCGCCAAATGCTTTCTTATGGTTGTACACGATTGGAGATTGGAGTCCAAAGCACCTATGAGGATGTTGCTCGAGACACAAATAGAGGACACACTGTAGCTGCTGTAGCCGATTGTTTTTGCTTAGCTAAAGATGCTGGTTTCAAGGTTTCTTACTCTTATTTAAATCTGTACATTTAATAGACAGCGCAACTTTGTCCAGCCAACCATACTCCTATGTGTCTATCTCTGTTGCATCTTTTTGTTACAAATTTATTGATACGTATTCCTACTCATGTATTTTGAATAAGCATTTTTCCATGTTTACGGACTCATCTTATTTGTATAGACTATAACTGGAACAAGCTTTGGATAGATTTATTAGTATAATAAGCTAACTTTGGCAGTACAACGTATTGCTCCTAAATATTTTACATTTCTCTAGTTATATTTCCTTTTACAATACGGACTAGGTTAGTCATGTCTCATGGTTTTTATCCAATTTTCTCCTTTTTGTCATTTGGTTTATGCTTAATTTTTTAGGCTTTTTGCTTTAGGTTGTTGCTCACATGATGCCAGATCTTCCAAATGTTGGTGTTGAGAGGGACATGGAAAGTTTTCGGGAGTTTTTTGAGAGTCCCTTGTTTAGAGCAGATGGGCTTAAGATATATCCTACACTTGTAATTCGTGGAACAGGGCTTTATGAGCTCTGGAAAACTGGCAGGTATCTTTCAAATATTTATTGGACTTCGTTTCCAAAACTTTTCAATTTTTCTTTTTTTTTTTAAAAAATTAAACTATCCTACAGAAAATAAAAAATCGTTTATAAAATTGCAGGTATAGAAATTATCCACCTGAGCAACTTGTGGACATCATAGCTAGGATCCTTGCAATGGTACCCCCATGGACGCGTGTTTATAGAGTTCAGCGGGATATTCCCATGCCTTTGGTTACCTCCGGGGTTGAGAAAGGGAATTTGAGGGAGCTAGCGTTAGCTCGAATGGAGGACCTGGGATTGAAATGTCGTGATGTTCGGACCAGAGAAGCTGGAATCCAGGTTATTGTGTAGAACTGGTTTTGCTTGGGAATTTTATGAACAAAATTGCTGACACGATTTGCTTTATAATACCTTTTTTGTGCACTGACAAACATTTTCTATCTCGGTAGGATATTCACCACCAAATTAGGCCAGAGGAGGTGGAGCTAGTTCGGCGTGATTATATGGCAAATGAGGGTTGGGAAACATTTCTATCATATGAAGATACACGACAAGTAATTTAATCTCCCTTTTCTTTATTGCTAGTGCCTTTTTCCTTCGTTAATTAAGTGGTGTCTCAACCTGTTGGCGAAACACAGCAATGACCTTGTGTGAACTCTGCTTGCAAACAGGATATCCTTGTTGGTTTGCTGCGACTGCGAAAATGTGGCCGCAATACTACATGTCCAGAGCTTATGGGGAAGTGTTCTATTGTTCGTGAACTCCATGTTTATGGAACTGCCGTACCAGTTCATGGACGGGATGCTGACAAGCTACAACACCAGGTAATACTGTCTTGCACATATGGAGAGGACATGCAACATGAATAGAAAATTTCAAATGATTTCATTGGATCAAATCAGTTAACGGTCTGATTACATTTGCTGGCACAATTTTAGAATCTGGAAGCTGCCAAGTTTGTGTGTATAAAATTCTTTTGACGCATGCTGATATTCATACTGTGGCTTTTTTATATGTAATAACATGTTATTTTTCATGTCCTTTTTTATTCTTTTACGTGACCTACTTTGGACCCAAATTATTGTTAACAGGGTTATGGTACACTTCTAATGGAGGAGGCAGAGCGTATTGCTTGTAGAGAACACAGATCAACAAAAATAGCTGTAATTTCAGGGGTGGGCACCCGCCATTATTACAGGAAACTGGGATATGAGCTTGAAGGACCTTACATGGTGAAATATTTAGTGAAATAACACACTAGTTAATTGTTATGAAATTTTGTAGCATAAGTTAATTATATGTTTTATATGCCAATCACGACATTCATTTGTGCAGAGGTTCCCTAACGCCCCCTCCCCCCAATCTCTCTCGTTTTTATTGTTTATCATAATTTTCTTGAGATTTATTCAATATATTTTTTAAATGTTTCTTTTGAGTTGCATCATCAAATGCACTACCATGTCTTTTCGACTTGACTTTGCATTCACTTTCTTGTACAAGTATGTCACTGCAGAGATGTCTCTTCTTGCCATCATATATCTTTCTGGGTGAATGGACAAGTTTTAATAAAGAGACGTAATTTAATTTATATTACTTTTTTGTTAACTCGGTAATTTCTTATGGTCTGTTTGGTTGAGAAGGGAAGAGAGAGTTAATTTTGTTTGTTTGGTTACAGGAGAGTATTAGTGGGATCTATTGAACTTTATTTTTTATCAAATCAATCCAATTATCCAATTTTTGGAAGTTTTTTTCCTTTTCTTTTTCAAGTATTTTTACTTAAAATAAATTAATATTCAATTTGCTTCGTACATTTTTTCAAACTTGTTTTTTCTCTGTTTTTCATTCTCTGAATTTGTCTTCAAAATCAACTGTCATTTGTTCGACACCAAGGATTAATTTACCAGAATATTAGGATTCATTTAAATGATCGATCTTTTCAGTACATATCTTTTTTAAATTAGAACTTGAATATCAAAGTTCTTAGAGTGTTGAGTTAAAATAATCTACCAACCATGTCAAATTATGTTATATTAGAAATTTCCATTGTAATTGTTATTTTTATAATATTGGAAATATCAATTAGGATCATTTGAAATAGTCATGTTTTACGTCCCACGGTAGTTTTGAAAATCAATATAGATTAGTGTCAGAATAATGTTTGGGCAAGTATTTCCTTTGCACCCTATCGGCGAAAAAATAATTTGAACCACTCTCATTGTCAGACAGTTTAAAATTTTTGCTACCAACATAACGGAAAAAAGAAAAAAAAACTTTAAAACTAGAACAAAACCAAGGGTTGAAAAAAACCGACATAGAGAAAAAAAAAATAACTTAAGACTCATAAAAGACAATCGAAATGAAATTAATGAAAGCTTATCTCTTTGCAAGGACAAGTAATGGTGACTAAAAAACACACAAGGTAGTGGCAGTAGGAGAAAAAATGAAGAAATGACAATCAGATAAAATACAAAGTAACTGTCAAACAGAGAATTAGATTGCCAACCTTATCAAACACGAGAGTCATTGTTTTTTTAAAGCATGAACTACACATGATGATAGTCAAGTCCTTTGTCAAACATGTCACTTTTTTGCCAAATGACATAACTTATTGACTAGAACTTAAACTCTGTGATTTTTCCTCGAGGGAACTGAGTATACTGAGTCCACCAAAAAGTAATTTTGGAACAAAATCAACTTATAACCAATAGATAACGTCGTAACCTTATTTGAGTTTACGAATTGACCATAAAATTTAATAATCATGATATTAAAATCTTTGTGAATAGATGTTAACTACTTATTCACAAACTAATATATTATCAATATCTTAAATATTTTGCTTCTTGTATAAATAAAGTAAGTTGTCTCAAACCTACATAACATTAATATAAACTTGAGAATAATTTATCTTGAATGGAATCTGACAGTAGCTCAAAAATTAAGTATGACCAAAATTTATTCTTAGAACTTTCAACTCTATAAGAAAAACATTTCTAGATCTATAAAACTTATAAAAGTTAACAATCCAATAACCTTAAGTATTTCTACTAATCCTTTGTAGTATTCTTATTAATCACGACTTAACCATACTTTATATTAACATAAAAATAGGTAGGAGAGTTCCAATATTATTAGCAAGTTGATATTTCATACGATAACAATAAAATTTTGAGATGATTTGTAAAATACAATTCAACATACAAAATATTTTCCAGTTATTTAATGAGAAGATAAAATTATTTCCCATTTCCAAACCCAGTTATCCACCGATTTCTATAAAATAAAATAGTGAAAATTGATATTTTAGGGGAGAGAAGCAGAAGAAGAAAAGAGATCACAACGATATTTATTTCGTCACTTTTGGAACCCCTCATCTCTTTTCTCCATCTCCTTTCTCAACACTTTCATGCTCACTCCCCCAATGCTCAAATCATCCTTCACTCCCCTTTTCTGGGTGCTAACCCCTAAACCCAAACCTCAAAAACTTCCTTACCACGTTTTCGCCAAAACCTTCTTCACAAACAGCACGCCACCCGTTCGACAAAATGCCTCTCTCAACCTCACCACCCCACCACCCGCTTCCTCCGCCTACATCCACCTCCCTTTCTGCCGGAAACGCTGCCACTATTGCGACTTCCCCGTCGTAGCTCTCGGCTCCGCCTCCACCCAAACCCACCACGACCCTCGCGTCTCCAACTACATCCACTGGCTCTGCCGGGAAATCGCCGCCACCGAAGTCGACCAGCCCGCTTCCGCCACGCCCCTCCAGACCGTCTACTTTGGCGGCGGAACACCCTCGCTGGTGCCTCCTGCGATGGTTTCATCCGTTTTGGAGACTCTGAGGGTAAGGTTTGGGCTTTCAGAGGACGCGGAAATATCGATGGAGATGGACCCCGGCACCTTTGATGCTGAGAAGATGAGCGAGATGATGGCATTGGGGGTGAATAGAGTGTCTTTGGGAGTGCAGGCGTTTCAGGAGGAGCTGCTGAGAGCGTGTGGGAGGGCACATGGGGTGCAAGAGGTTCATGAGGCTATTGGTGTTGTGAAGTCATGTGGGGTTGAGAATTGGAGCGTTGATCTCATAGCCTCGTTGCCTCATCAGAGTTGTGAGATGTGGGAGGAAAGTTTGAGGCTCACCATTGAGTCTCAACCTTCTCATGTGTCCGTTTATGACTTGCAAATTGAGCAAGGAACAAAATTTGGACGATTGTAAGTGCCACTTATTTTTTTCAACTGTGACTGGAATTTGAAACCTTGACATCTGATGTGGCTGAGTGTTTTTTAAAACCTTGAGTGGCATTGATGGCTTTTGTTTTCTTTTTGTAAAGCATTATAATGATGTGGAAATGTTTTTAGGTACTCACCAGGGGAATTTCCCATGCCTTGTGAAGCACAATCGGCTGAGTTCTACAAGATGGCTTCAAGAATGCTTTCTGATGCGAATTACAACCATTATGAAATCAGCAGCTACTGCAAGAGTGGGTACGAGTGCAAACACAACTTTATCTACTGGAAGAACGAGCCTTTCTATGCCTTTGGCCTTGGCTCTGCCAGTTTTGTTGGTGGGTTGAGGTTTTCAAGACCAAGGAAGGTCAATGATTACATTAATTTTGTGCAGAATCTGGAAAATGGATTAGTAGATAGCTCTGGTGGTGATGGGAACATTCATGGCAAGGACAGGGCCATGGATGTGGTGATGCTGTCCCTAAGAACTGCACAAGGCCTAGACTTAAAGAGTTTCCAAGAATCATTTGGCAGCTCTCTTGTTTTGTGTTTGCTAGAGGTTTATAAACCTTATGTTGAGAGTGGACTTGTGGTTTGCTTGGACGAGCATAGGAGAACCATTATAGTAAATGACCTTAACAATTCTTTTTTGTATAATACTAACACTGAAAAGAGGGTGGCTTACATAAGGCTAAGTGATCCAGAAGGTTTCCTCTTATCAAATGAGTTGATAGCCCTTGCTTTTGGGGTTATTGACTCTTGGAAGGATTGCCTTCCATACCAAGAGGCAAAAGCCACTTGAAAGCATGGGTGTATATTTTAAAGCAACTCACAAATTATAGCTGATGTTGTCTAACGATTATTTGTACCTAATTCCTATTTATAAAGAGGAAATGTTTCTTGTAAGGCGGGGATGGATATTCAGGTTCAAAAAATAATGATGGGCATTGACACATTCACTTGATCTTCATAACTAATAATAGTTCATGAAATGAGATCAATTACGATTGACATTCGAATGAATAAACAAATTGTCAAAACGTACATCCTGAGGTTGAGAATCATCTTCTGATGGTAAAAAAGCATAATTTCGAGTGTACAACGAACTCCAAAACACAATTATACATGAATTTTGCAGAGGATGGATGAAAATCGAGAGAGGTACATAATTGGTACTCAGGCTGGTAATTTTTCGAAGTAAATGAGATTGAGATCGATGAGCAATAAATTTAGGTGAACCAATCACCTCTTTCATCATATGGAGCAACTGTTTTACTATTTACTAGTCTTTTGTCCCTCCATATGGCATTCCTTTATTCTCAAACTTGGGACCACAATATCTAGACTGATGTTTTCCCAATTTGTTTTGTATTTATTTTCATCATTTAAGCATAGAAGTTTAAATAAAACGAGAATTTGAAAGTTGGCAAGGGTGGTTTCATCATTTAAGCAATGAAAGCTGACCTTGAAAGAGTTTTATGTTGTTTTGTTGTTGTGTGTGAAAAAACGACGTTCTTGATCGGAAGAAGGAAGGTAAAAGAAGGTAATAGGATTTGACACTTAGAGGAAGAAGTGTACATCAGCGTTGTAGGTGGGCGCAGTGAAAAAAAATATGGTTTGAGACTGAGAGGGGGAAGAGTACATGTTTGTGGGCGTGGGCGTGGGCGTGGTGCAGGAAAAAGGATTTGAGACGAAGGGCGGCATACGGGATGTGTTTGACACAAAAGAGGAGGAAGGGTTGGAGTTGGGAAGGATCGCGATGAAGGAAATATGGTTTTAGAAATTGTTGGTGGCTGTATTGTTGAAAACCAAATCATGTGGTCTTCGTCATAGGCGATGGTCATCCAGATTTGTGAGTAATTTTCTACTCTTGACATTTTTGTTGTTCAGGGTTTAGGTTGGCAATGTAGGGTTGAATAGGGTATTGAGGAGGTGACATTACTGAAAATAGACCTTGTTGGTGGTTAATAGAAGAAGGTTTTTTACGATTGTTTTGTGAAGATTGATTGAACTTAGTTGATTTATGTTGGATTGGTTGGAGTTAGTTTTGTGATTTTGGTATCCTAGTGTGGTATTTGACTTTAATGTATGAGTGTGTTAGTTGTATATTGAAATTGGTATGGAAATATATGGTGTGTTTGAGCATTGGACAGTGGATGCACCTACCATGCAAACAGTGACATCATGTCTTTTGACGTTAAATTAATAAGAAAATTTGTACTATAGGGTTGACCAAGACATAATCACATTATAATAACAACGGGATATCTTATAAATAATTCTATTATAGAATCATAACAGTATAACAAAATACAACAGAATGGATCCAAACTCAATAAGCCCAATACTACGTCTATAAATATAGGTTCAGTCACCTTAAGCAGAGTACTTCTAAACTCTGACTTAAATTATTTGTCCCCTCCACCCAATTCTAACTTGAGTGTTGGAGTACCTGTAGGACCCCCTCCCAAGGAGCAACTCTAGAAGACATTATTGTTACTGGAACCAACCGGTTTCTTGCAATAACATTTTGGCACCCACAGGTCTCTTGCAATAACATTTTGGCACCCATCGTATTGTTGCTGGAGCCAATCGGTCTCTTGCAAGAACATTTTGGCGCTTACTATGGACCGAGATTGGCCTAGCAGCTACGGTGATAACTAGAAATCATGGAAGAATCAAGGATTTGGATTTTGATTTTACTCTTGTGTTTTATTTTCTTCTCATTGGCACTATTTCTACATTGTTTACTATTCCTTTCAGTTTTGGTTTTGGTTTTCTTCTCGTAACTATGGATGCAGATCTTTAAATTCTTGTGAAACTCTTAAGACACGATCACGCTACCCTTTACAAGAACAATAGCGTATCCTAAAATCATATAAGTAGCAACTTTTTCCCACGTGGAGGTTCACTATGCGAACACAAAGGGGAAGAACGCATGTTGTAATTAGCGAGTGTGGAAAAAGTTACAGGAATGGAATGGAGCTCTGTCTGCAACCAGCTCTCGCCATTCACCTCCACCGCGCCTCCGCTGGCACCCCTCCGGCAAGTGCACCCTCACCGTCGCCCGCGACAACTGCCTCTATGTCGTCAACCTCGTCCGCAGCCACCGCTCTCGCCGGACCCGACCTCCTCCGCTTGCGACGCAATCAAGGAAGAACGCCACCCCGACGCAACATCAAGGCTCACGCATTTCTTCCTCTTCGCTCATCTCTCTCATCGCCACCGTGATTTCCTCCACCACCGTTACATGCTCTACCAAGGTCCGTGACACCAAAGTCAAAGGCTGCGGCCGCCGCGCCCAAACACCACCACCCCAATGCACTCCGATCCATTCCCTAATTATGGGTCGGTTGCAAAAATCCAAGGTTCCGATAACATTCTGCCTCCTGGATTTGAGGGAACTCATACTTCATGTCAGTTTGAGATTAAGCCATCTCAAATACCAATTATTAAGCGGATTACTCCTCTGAAGATTGTGCTAAATCGCACTTTATAACCATTTAACATCCCAAAGCTTTTGAAGATCCAGAATAGGCTTTGGTCTTTTTCTTTCCGGTTTTCAGATTTGTCCAGTGTTTTCCCATTGATTGATTAAGGCTAACGTTTGGTTGAATGTGATAGCGGCTGAACCTGAGCTACTAGTGTGTTTTCCTCTACACATATTGCTTCAGGAAAGCAGCAAGGTGCTTATACAAAGGTTCATGGAGGAATGGGAATTTCACCTGGCGCATCTTCAATGGGTGAAGCCTTTTCAAATTTAATGCAATATGGCGGTGCTATTGAGCTTGATGAGTCCACTTTCATTTAGTGCGTATGGGACCCACATTTGATAGTTTTACGTACGCATATCACTAGTTGCAAATGATTGATTTTGCGAGTCCCATTGCATGTTTTTGCTTATTAACTTTTTACACATTTGATAGTTTTACGTAGGCATATCACCATTTGTAAATGATTGACTTTGTGGGTCCCATTGCATGTTTTTGCTTGTTAACTTTTTATATAAATACGTGCACCTCTCATTTATGTACCCGCAAGTCACTGCCTGTACTTCCCCTCAAAGTATGTCATCAACACCTCTTTAGATGCCATTGCCAATACCTTGGCCGATCGGAAGTGCCACACAAATGCAACAACCATCAGATCTAGCATGTCTTTCATGTTGGAAAAGATCTCCCAAAGCTAAAGCAACAAGAAGATTACCAAACTGTGTTCTAATTTGTGGATCCAAGAGATATTGGGACAAAGCTTCCATCATCTGCTCAGCACTTGAAGCATCACTTCTGTCATGAACCATTCAAGCATTAAGGGCTATGCTAATTGTACTCTCAAGTGTTGAGTGCAAAAGTTTTACAAGAACTAGCACAAGAACTTTGAATCAGTAATCAGCATTGGAATGTAATATATTAGAAAGAACTAAAGTAGTTGATTTCCAGAGTGCATGCGGTGGCTGGGGATTTTCCTTTGCAAGCTCAAAAATACCTCCTGCATCAGCAACAGCCTTTGACCAACTAGTTTATAGTGGTTTGCTACCTTGGCAATGAAAGGTTTACGAGCTACATGGCCCTGGTGCATTCTCGATGTTCGACGAATACCTTTTCCTAGTGGGGATCGTGCTTAACCTATGTGTGTATTGGGGCATAACAGAGAAATCAACATACTTAGAGGGAATTAAACTGGATGAAGGCATGAGAAGGCCTATTGAAGTGCAAGGAGCTTAATCCATCGAAGTCACATGGATCAATTCTTAACTTGGATTGGACAAGCCAACATTTTGCAAGCCACGACGCAAGCTCAATATACCTCATATATGTCCTCTTACTTTGATGTCCCCCACTTGGGTGACAAGCTGATTACTACTTTGATTATGTTGATCTAAAATTTTTTCTCGGAAGGGGAGGGATTACTCTCTTCTATCTCCAGCACACTCGGATGGGACAGGTGACAACTTTTACGAGGAGTTACGTTACGTCCGCTTATCCAACAAATCTTATGTGGGGCAGCACTGCTCAAATTAATTTTTCTAATCTTTTTATTTTTAAAATATGCCTTATCTCGTTTCTACCTTTTTACTTTTAGAAGCTTGTCATTATTTGTTATTATTTTCATAATAACATATTTGTTCTTTTAAAAGTGTTTGTAGTATCTTTTTAATTTGGTTTTCATAGAAAATTGATGGGCAACGTCATACATTTCACTATGAGACCTTACGATCCGTGATCATTCAGCATCAGGTCTTCTTGGCTCACCATGAGACCTCACGACTTGTGATCATTCAGCATCAGGTCCTCTTGGCTCACCATGAGACCTTGCGATCCGTGATCATTCAGCATCAGGTCCTCTTGGCTCACCATGAGACCTCACAATCCGTGATCATTACGACTGACCGAAAGTTGGCTTCAGCATTAGGTCCTCTTAGCTCACCATGAGACCTCACGATCAGTGATCATTCAACATCAGGTCATCTTGGCTCACCATGAGACCTCACGATTAGTGATCATTCAACATCAGGTCATCTTGGCTCACCATGAGACCTCATGATCCGTGATCATTCAACATCAGGTCCTCTTGGCTCACAATGAGACCTCACGATCCGCGATCATTACGGCCGACCGAAAGGTGGCTTTAGCTTTAGGTCCTCTTGGCTCACCATGAGACCTCATGATCCGCGATCATTACGGCCGACCGAAAGGTGGCCTCAACATCAGGTCCTCTTGGCTCACCATGAGACCTCACGATCCGCAATCATTACGGCCGAACGAAAGGTGGCCTCATCATCATGTCCTTTTGGCTCACCATGAGACCTCACGATCCGTGATCATTACGGTCGACCGAAAGTAGGCTTCAAGTCCAGATCCTTATAGCTCACCATGAGACCTCTCGACACTCGATCCTCATGGCTTACCGTGAGTAGACTTACACCGAAAGGTGTATAAACATCTCGATTTCTTTGCTTCACAGTTGGCTCATCAGCTTCACAACTAGTGCATCAGAGCCTCATTCTCAGCTACCTCATCAGAGCCTCATTCTCAACTCATCAGAGCTTCATTTAGTTGGCTCATCAGCTTCATTTAGTTGGCTCATCAGCTCATCAGAGCCTCGTTCTCAGCTCATCAGAGCCTCGTTCTCAGCTCATCTCAGCTTCTCTCAGCTCATCTCAGCTTCTCTCAGCTCATCTCAGCTTCTCTCAGCTCATCTCAGCTTCTCTCAGCTCATCTCAGCTTCTCTCAGCTCATCTCAGCTTCTCTCAGCTCATCTCAGCTTCTCTCAGCTCATCTCAACTTCTATCAGCTCATCTCAGCTTCTATCAGCTTATCTCAGCTTATCTCAGCTTATCTCAGCTTATCTCAGCTTCTATCAACTTATTACTTTATCTCAGCTTCTCGGCATTTCAGTTTCACACCCACGGACTGTGAGGTGTATTATTACAAATTTTAACAATTCAAATGAGGGAGTTGTCACATCACACTCGAAAAACGAGACAACACAAATCAAGAAAAGGCGCGTGTAAATCCACTTTATCACTTGTTTTCGGATGGCAGGCGCGACAAATCTAATCATTACCTACTCAATACTAAATCCTCTTCGGTCGTTACTCGCCCTCGAGGACTTGGGGTCCTATGTACTATATGGTTGACCAAGGCACAACCAGATTATAATAACAACTGGATATCTCATAACTAATTCTGTTATAGAATCATAATAGAGTAACAAAATACACCAAAATGGGCCCAAACTCATTAAGCTCACTACTATGCCTATAAATATAGGACAAATTCTTCCTCCACCCCCATATATTCTTCCTGCACCCCATACCAATGCGGAATTTTCTATTTTACCCTTCAGTTAAGTATAAAAAGACAAAACTAGCCTTCATCTCTCCCACCCTATATTTTTCCCAATTCGAGAAACCCTAAGCTTCTCTCAAACTGCCGCCTTTCGTCCAACCGCAGTCGTTCATCGTCCAAGCTCTCTCCGGTGTGCCAGTGCAACAAAAAGCTTCCTCCATCCGATTCGTTTGCAAGCCATCCGGTTCACACCACCTTCATTCGGTTCAGTAAGCCATTCGTCCTCCCGTTTCTTCAATATTCAAAATCTTTGAAATAATCTTTAATAGAAGCATTAGGTAAGCAATTTGTGATGTTTATTAGCAATTAGTAGGTGATATTGATGATTA